>Ga0065711_1001186_pt1 | contig 46931 bp, 27 predicted proteins | sample Hoacrofraction12_FD_59098 | JGI IMG/M metagenome (GOLD analysis project Ga0065711, IMG submission 59098) | Hoatzin crop microbial communities from Cojedes, Venezuela - Epithelial fraction 12 v2 (version 2) | ecosystem: Host-associated > Birds > Digestive system > Esophagus > Crop | place...
GTGACAGGACAAGGGGCAATGGGCACAAACTGAAGCACAGGAAGTTCCGTCTGAACATGAGGAAGAACTTCTTCCCTCTGAGGGTGACGGAGCACTGGAGCAGGCTGCCCAGGGAGTCTCTGGAGATATTCTCTGGAATATCCTCCTTCTCTGGAGATATTCAAGACCCGCCTGGACAAGGTCCTGTGCAGCCTACCGTAGGTGACCCTGCTTCAGCAGGGGAGTTGGACTAGATGACCCACAGAAGTCCCTTCCAACCCCTACCATTCTGTGATTCTGTGATTCTGTGAACACTTAAAAGAATCCTTTAGTTTTTAACAGGATTTCAAACTGTGATAGCTTTGAAATTGATTGATAATTCCATGAGGCAGTATCCAGACTGTAAGCCTCTTCCTTCTGCTGGTCACTGCTAGCTGAATCAGCAGTTTGTGAATCTGCACTGGTTTCTTACATGACAGACTCTTCCTTTGCAATGTGTGGACAAGCTGGGTGCTTAACTTAGCTCTGAAACCTCCACTAGCTGGTGGGGAGATGCTCTTCAGAGAAGGACACTGAAATGCCTATGGTAGATATTACTACCTTCATTTTAAAGGCAATGACAAAGGACACCAAAAAAGTAACCAGTGGCAGAGACAGGGTTCAAAACCACATTGCATGCGTTCCCCTACTCACTGATAGCTGCATTTAAATGTCTCTGCCACAACTAGTTGCTATGAAGTTTGACTTTCAATTGTTTTAGTTGTCGGTAAAAGATGTTTGAAGAAGTTGAAACTACAATGATCATTTAAAATTAAAGCATTTTTTTCTGAGGGTAAAAAGGGAGCCTGTGTTAGTAATTACATGTGTTATAATGGTACCTCCAGACTCCATGCAAAAGCCACCTTCGCCAGGGAAGAATTCAAGATCCTGCAGAGTGTTAATCTAAGAAGACTAGACAGACAAAGAAATTATTATCCTCTTCTTATCAATGGAGATATGATGGATTAAACCTGAGCTTCAGAGACCCAGGTATGACCTTGAAGGAACTAAACACAAATCATCTAATACCCTGTTCAGTGCTATGAGCTACTAAAGTTATTCTGTTTTCCTTAGAAGTCTGAAAACAAACAAATAAACAAACAAACTAAAACAACCACTGTACAGCTGGTCAAAAACAGTGAAAGAGCCACTTACGGACGCATATTGCATCAAGCACTTTGGTTCATTCCTCAGAGAAAACCCCAGGGAACTGAAGTTGCCTCATTTATGGAACTAAGGAGCTGAATGTTATGCGTGGGTATGAGAGACGTGAGGAGCAAATTTAATAGTGAGTGGTAAAATCATTTCTTAGACCAGCTGAGATAGCTAGAAAAAGCAGACAGTATTTTAGGCAGTCAATCCCTTCCACTGGTCAACATGTCATAATTAGATGATAACGGGATTGCTAAGTATTCTTTAATGGCTTTTGAAACAGCGCAAGTCATTCCCTCTCAGATAAGCAGTTTGCTTCCAGCAATTACATAGGCTTTGTTTTCAAAGGATAACAGAACCCCAGTTTTATATTCCCTGAATATAAAACCTGGCATTGTGGCAAGGGGTACTTGTGGGTTTGCACAGGTTTATTGGATTGAAACTCTCCAGCTTTACACCCCTGGACCATAAAAAATAGCTTCTGCTCCTCTTTGCCTTTGGGAGAAGGGGTAAAACAAGTGTGGATTTGTGAGGCCTCAAATAGAAATCAAGTGTCTATATGGCCCATTGCAGCCCTGGCTCTACGTGAGATGGTTTCTGTGGTGGTGTCATCTATTTAGCATAATATCCAGAGGAGCAAATTGGCCTATCAAGGAAAGCACATAAGCATGGGAAAAGGTGATCTGAGTGTGACTACACTGTTTCTGATTCAGCATTGGTTTGACTGTCTCCTCCCTACTTTGCACAGTGCCTCTGGTCTGGACATCCCCTCTGAGGACCAGAGTGGTCTCAGGACCCTGAAGGCTACCCAGCAGGTCACATCAAACCCTCCTGAGAAGGCACCTACTTCTTTTTCTCGACCTGGCATCATCCCTAGAGGAGCACAAGAGAGAGCTGGAGGGACAAAGCTTAACTATATTATAGGCAAGCAGCCTCTAAAAATTTTTACAGGATCTAGCTACCTCTTTTCAAGCCATGCCCATGAATACTTTTGGTCTTGGAGCCATCCTAGGTGCTTCCTACACAGTACTGCATGTAGGCACAAGTAAGCATATGGATAGGGTAACTGCATGTGAATTACCACACACTGTCCAAAGAAAAGCATTTTCTCTGGTGGAGACTTGACTGTGAACATTGCTGCCTTCTTGGCCCACCTAAATCATAGTATATGAACCTTCTGCTTGAACGACAAGGTGAGCCCCATGTTACACAATACCAGGACGAAAGGTTTATGATGGTGAAACCTCTTGGCTCAAGGTCTTGGTGCAAAGCTTCCTAGACCTGACTCCACATCTGAACTTCAGCAAGTTTGATTAAAAAATTTTTCCATTTTCATTCGAAAAAGTTCTTCACATGAACAAAAATTGTGTGTGTTCTAACACAAGATGATTCTTAAATGTCTCATTGAGGAACGAATAGCTAAATTCCTTTTAAACAACAGTTTTTAACCTAAGAATTGCCAATTTGTTTTTAGGCTTTTCATTTATTAATAAGCTTGCTATTTAATTTTTTTAAAAATTAATAATTGGGGCACATTATATCCTATTTGGAAGGGACAAAGACACATCTGAAAGAGCATGAGGACTCCAAACTCAAAAGTCTTGAGGTTTTGTATGCATCTCAGGGAAGAATATTAAAAGTTTCCGGGTAAAAAACGGTGTATCTGTGGGATTCTTGCAACAGTTGTTTTAGGGAGTAAGAACATTCTAACATTTACCTCCTTTGCTATCTGCTAGCCTGTCTATGAAATTGCCCTTGGAAAAAAGGCTGCTGGATGACAGAGACAGTTGGGATATTCTGGTGTTGTGAATGACTTTCTCAGTAGATAAAACTACAGAGGATTATGGCAACCAAAAATGTAGCTCCCAGTGTCTGGTGGTTTTTGAACGCACTACCTACTACGCCTAAGTTAGCAAGTAATTTCCCAGTTTATTGTGTTCAGCTCTTCAGTGTTCAGTGGCTTACGGAAATGTATGTGACGTTCAGAAAGGAAATAAAAATACTTCAATTGCCTTAATGCACCTAACATAAAATTTATGGCAATTCTTTCCGTAAGTATAAGTATGAGTTTATTGGTCAAAACTGAAGAAAGAAGCTGAGCTTGATTGCTAAATCATCATGCATCATTCAGTCTGTTTACTTTAAAGGTGTCCTGATAAATGGCACTGTAAAACTGCGTAGAACATTTGTGGTGTGTTGTTCACATCACAGGCCAATGTTTTAATTGACAGTGCAGTCAACTATTTAATTATATCTGTATCATCAACAAGTCTCAGGCTTCAAAAGAAAGCATCCTAACAAAAGCTGGATGAAAACCAGTCCACCCATTGAAAACTTTTGTTTCAAAAGAAGAGCATACCTTGCTGAAAAGCCCTTTTGGTCAGCTCTGCTTGTGCCTTTCGGCTGTTACGGGCAATTTCAAAATAAGACTGCTTTAGTGCAAATGATCTGTCACCTCTTGCTCTATCCATGGGACAGGAGTTACTGCTTCCAACCAAGGTTTGTCAGCATCAGCCTTCACCCAGCTGTCGACTGCGTCACAGACTTCCAGAGGTGAGGAACGCTATGAGTGAGGAGCATAGGTTGGGGATGTATGTTAACCCCACTTTGGTTCAAACTGATGACATCCCCAGAAAAAAAACAAACTGAAATACTGAATGCAGACTGCAAGAGTGACACATTTGAAGAACCAAACAAGAGCAGTGCAGTGTAGTGCATCTACATTTTTAGGGCTTTGGAAAAGCATATTGCTTTTAAGAGACACACTAATGGAATTCTTCTTCCTTCATTCTCCGTTTCTGGACAAGCCCAAAACTAAGAGGTTTTTACCATCCTCTTAAGGAAGGAATGTCTTGTGGGAGATGCTTGCTAAAATCTTGGCAGTGTATCATTGCAATGCACCTTTCCAAACAAAACTACAAACCTTATGATTACTCCATGGTGTTTAATGTGTAACAATGAGATCTGCTGCTAGTGTAAAAATACCAGCTGACTTTTAACAGGACCGTTAATTGATATTGTAGCTTATTAGAACTCTTGTTTAAACGGCAGTAAAATGTTAAACATTCTTTAATGTATTAATAAAGAAGGGCAATTAGACATTCTTGTTTCAGGGGTCTTGATAAATTAATAAATCTTGAGTTAATTACAGTGCCGGGCATTGAGATTTGTCTCTCAGAAGCTGCAATCAGTACATTTCAGAAACCACTCTTATCATAGTTAAGTACGTGTGTACAGCACTGGTTAACTGGCATAGTAAATCTAGCAGGAGTGATTGCGAAGGATGACAACTCTATAGTTTATTCTCTTCATTATCTATCATTAATTTTTTTAAACATTCAATGAGATCAAGTTAACACAGCAATCTGAGCAACTCCAGAGGTGTGGGGTGAGGTTTGGCCACCTATTTTTCTTCAGAACCTTCAGTACTATTCATTACCATAGGATTTTGATCAGAATGAAGCCATACGAAAGAACAGGTGACACTGTACATAAACTGAAGCCATTTTCCACCTAACATTTTCTTCTCACTCTGTCTCAGAGGTGGAAGAGCAAAGTAAGTAGACTCATGGCTGACTACTGACCTGAGATGCTGACTGCTTTCTCTTTGGAACCTCTTGCTCTAGAACTGTGTCAGTAAACACAGCAGGGGTTTTCTTGAATTTTGGTGTATACATGGTGACTTATCTTTCATTTAGCGCTGTTTTTCGTAAGTACATATATTTTCACACATAAGGACTTTTAGAACAGACCCTTGCTAGCATTCTGCAAATCTTTGAGCTGCAGTTTTTATGTCTCTCTGCCTGAACATCTGGTCTGCTGTAACTGGTGACAATGTTCTAGTTGATTTTTAAAGGTGCTTATTGATTTAATCTATACTTTCGTGGGTATCCTATATCCAGTAGTCATGCTTAGTAGCCTTTCTACTTTTACTACTGTTTCACTCTCTTTGAAACACTGCGTTACTCTCTTGAACTTTGCCTGTACTGACTGAAACCCAATGGGACTATTCCGCACAGTATAGGGTAACTAATATGTGGATTATTTACTTTTTACTTATCTGTTCAATAACACCCCACTCTCCCTCTGATACCCATGAAATTCTCCAGAACTTATTGCTTTTCAGACCTTGGTTTCCTAGGTGGAATTTAAACAAAGCTTGATGGAAATACGTAAGGGAGAGAATACTGGCTCCAGCTGTAGGACACAAGAAGCCTGGACTCCACACCACTAGGGTTACGAGGATGGTGAGGGGACTGGAGCATCTCCACTACGAGGAGAGGCTGAGGGAGCTGGGCTTGTTCAGCCTGAAGAAGAGAAGTCTGAGAGGGGACCTTATAAATGCTTATAAATATCTGAAGGATGGGTGTCAGGAGGATGGGGCCAAACTCTTTTCAGTGGTGCGCAGCGACAGGACAAGGGGCAACGGGCACAAACTGAAGCATGGCAAGTTTCATCTGAACATGAGGAAGAACTTCTTCCCTCTGAGGGTGACGAAGCCCTGGAACAGGCTGCCCAGGGAGGTTGTGGAGTCTCCTTCTCTGGAGATATTCAAGACCCACTTGGACAAGGTCCTGTGCAGCCTGCTGTAGGTGACCCTGCTTCGTCAGGGGGGTTGTACTAGATGACCCACAGAGGTCCCTTCCAACCCCTACTATTCTGTGATTCTGTGATTCCTCAAACTCGAAAGCAAGAGAAGTAATGTTTTGAAAAGATGTGTGTGGTTAGTAACACAACAGTTCCAACAGTATACTTCTGACATGATGAAAACTGGAAATGATCCCATGCTGACTACAGCTCAGAGTGTAAAATTCAATTTAAGAACACTGTTCTGCCGTGGTCATGCAATTTAAATCATACATGTTGCACATCTTTTCATACTAAGGATCATTTTTTGGCCGATGGACCATGGATTTGAAGCTGAAGAACTGTACAAGGGGCAGAACACAAGCAGGAATCTTTCTTTTAAGACTCTGTGAAGAAGAACAGGACTATTAATAACTTAATGTAACTCAAGACTCAGTGAAAGCAGATAAGCTAAATACCTCGGGAATAACCATGGCAAAAATTGGTTCACAAGCAATCACATGGAGATCACATTTTATTAATTCTGCTCTTTATTAGGCAACTGGCACATAAATACAAAAGCTTAAGTGAGTCTTTTCTTCAACCATTTACTAGAAAGGTAAGACTCTTAAATAAACTCTTATAATAGAAAGTCTTATAAAAGGCATTCAAAAGAAAGACTGAAAATCTGGTCTCAGTTATTCATAGCGACCTTCTCCATCAGTTCCTTTTAACCAGATATTTATTCCTGTTTGCATACAATAAAGCCAGTGGATACACACTGTATTTTTGTTTTGGTAAGGTTGCTTTATCTGGGTGTTTTCCTATTGATGTATCGAAGCTGGAGATTCCCTTTGCTGGATTCCTGCAGTAACTGACAGTCAAGTCTGATGATAAACTATTGTTTTGTGTTAGCTGTTACTGAAGAAGGGACAGTTGTTTTTGAAGCCAGCAGAGAGATTTCTGCTCTCCCTCACTCTTTGAACACAATGACTTTGTTTCAGTTTACAACAGTCTCCCTGAACCCGGGGATCTGTACCAAGAAATTTACCTTTGAGAGGGGTGGATGAAGAATGATGATTATGACTCTAAATTCTGATTGTTACAGCCTAGCCTAGCAGAATGACAACAGTCTGGAGAGCAACAGGGTCATTTCTGTAATGAGAAAGGCAGTGCTATTTGTATTGTGTGTTTTTTTACAATTAGAGAAGCAAATCTCAGCAATTTGTAAGGAAGTTAATTACTTTACAAATGTTCTCAGATTCGCTCGTCTGAAAAGCTGTATGCCAAAAGATGTTTACTCAGGTCTTGTTTGGATTAATGGTGAGAGGCCAGGCGATCAGTGCAATGTTGGTACAGTGCAGAGCTGTGGGAGGGAGCCCTGGACCCTCCCTGAGTGGGCGGCTGCAAGCGCGCTGTGTGATAGTGCCTCATGCAGAGACGTTAAGAGTTCCATTTAAGTAGGCTTCTTGTTTCTGGGATCACATCCCCTGTTCCCCTGACTTTCTAAAAGGTGGGATCAGGAAACCCTAGCCTAATTTGGTACAGGATACCACCTACTCAGTGCCGTGTTTGCTCTGTTTAAGGCGAGGACTGCCCCTCCTTCTCCATTTACGATCTTCGTGTCTTGCTGGCTGCCTGGCTGGGATGCTCGGCTGCTCTGTGATGTCCTGGGCACAGAGACTACCAGATCTCTCAGGCTGAACAAATATGAGTAGCCTGCAGCTTGTCAGGGATCACCAAGTTCTGTGCCTACTTGTTTCTATCTGCTTGTGTGGGTATCTCTTTAACCACTATCAGGGAGGAATAGTGAAAATTATTGAAGATGGAAGTTACCACCCAACGCACTGTATTTAAAAGCCACAATCCCCTGCTGGAAGCAGGCCTGTGCATAGACTTGTGCCTCAACACTACCAACAAATCACTGTGTTGAGCCTCTACATAGACTCATTCAGGTACCGTGGCAGCTTCCTCACTCCTGACCAAAGAAGTCTGCACAAAGCTAGCACACAGCCGATGGGGTTTATTTATAAGGTTATTATGCATCTTCCTCCGTATTTATCAGGCAGTCTGTTGATCTGCAGTGAAGGATAACAGAAACAATAAATATCAGAATTTTTCAGCTGAAGTGAAACCAGCTGATGCCTCTCACAGATCATAGGACATTAACAAGTCCTATGAAGAGTGGCTGAGGGAACTGAGGTTGTTTAGCCTAGATAAAAGGAGGCTCAGGGGAGACCTTATCACTCTCTACAACTACCTGAAAGGAGTTTGTCGCAAGGTGAGTGTTGGTCTCTCTTCCCAAGTAACAAGCGATAGAGCAAGAGGAAACGGCCTCAAGTTGCACCAGGGGAGGATTAGATTGAATATTTCTTCACTGAAAGGGTTGTCAAGCATTGCAACAGGCTGCCCAGGGAAGTGGTTGAGTCACTATCCCTGGAGCTATTTAAAAGACATATAGATGTGGCACTTAGAGACACGGTTTAGTGGTGGACTTGGCAGTGTTAGGTTCGTGATTGGACCTGATGATCTTAAAGGTCTTTTCCAACATAAATTATTCTGATTCTGTGTTATTCTCCTTCCAATCAACATGGGTAAGTGCCAACAGCTCTGTCCTGTGAACTCAGGTTGTCTGCAACAACGCTAGGTTTTAGGTCCATCTCCAATGGCAGCATTAGCTCAGGGGTCTTCCGCTCTGTCACCTGGCCTGATGGGAGCTGTTTTACCCTTCTTTTATCCACTCATTTCTATTAAAAAGGGAATTATCACTTTCAATCGAAACGGTGAATTACAGTGGTTTTAGTTGAAAAGTGAAGGAAGAAGAAAATCTGTCTTCTGTATCTAGTGCCAGAATTCCCTATATTCAACAGTGAAGTTTCTCTGACCAGCTCACTGTACCACATTCATCTCAGAATTAAATTAACATTTCTTTCTAAAATAGAAACAATTGAGCGTCAATTTTCTTTACATCCTGTATTTCTTTATATAGCCCCACTACCCCTGCCTGATATAACCCCTTGTCTTTATAAAACTACTTGTCTTTCTGTAACGTCTTCTCCCTTCCATTGACTTAGCCACCAAGGAAACAGCTCTCTGGGACAGTTTTCTGAAGCTATGACAATGTCTTTTCTAGGTGTATGACTGATTTTCATGTCAGATCTTATGACTCTCCATTTCAGACAAACTATCCTGCTGATAACAGAAGAACAAACATGAAACATCACTAAATGCATGAGAAAAAAAGAGGTCACAAGGGTTGATGTTTCAGCACTTTTATTAAACCTTTGATTTCTTCACCTCACTTCTATCTTTGTACTGGCTGTAGCCTCAAAACTGATCTCAATTTCTGTCTTAGAAAGAAGCTTTTGAAGCGAGATGATTGCCCAAGTAATTTTCTGCCTGCTTGGGATATATTCCCAGGCAAGTGGCTCCTTCTTCCAGTCAAAGTTCATGTAAAAATGGACCCGAAGTGGTGCTTTTTATCTTATACCCAAGGGAATAGGATATGGTCAACCGAGACAATGCTGTCCCTAGCACTCACTGCTGTCAGGTCCTCCAGACAGTGCTGGAGTGATGGTGCCAAAGTAAAGGTTAAAATTAAGAGCTTAAGAAACAAGATTCAATCATTACGGGGGCTCTACCCCTGAGGAACTGGGAAAGAAGTGGAAAAGGAAGGTGACAACGGATGCGCATGACAAAGGAAAGCGTATAACTAGAAGGACTCACTCCTGCTTGAGGTAAGACCCGCATGGCTGCAGATCTATGATGGACTTAGGTCACTTGTCTATGGCATACACTGCCCACATTCCGCATCTGGGGTTTATGATGAAATCTGTGCAAGCTGCGCTGATCCCCACATCCCCTCACACTGATTATTAGAGCCAGAAGGCCACACTGATTTGAGTGGCGATGTTTCTTCAGTAGATGTGTGTTGCTTTGTCATGCTGATCTGGGATATTGAACCGGGGTGCTGGGAGAAGCGGAGCTGTCACACTGCTGGGCACAGAGTTCCCTTGCCTTGCTCTGAAGGGCAGTGCCAAACAGCCATCACAGCTTCCCCTCCTGCATGTGACACATGGCATACACTGTGCCAGATGGAACTGAAAAGAGATTTTCTCAGTAAATCTGCCCTTTAAGGGTTGTGTACATCCATGTTGGAGTCTGCAGGGGAGAATGTGAATCTTGTGCTGTTGTCAGAGTTCCCTCAGGTTCTGCAGATGTGCCACATCTGGCTGTCATGCTGAGATACGGGACACTCACATATGCTTGTGACTGGTTGCAAGTGTCTTCTGCAGGTGTCTTCTTAAGTACACCAGTGTAGCTGTGAACAGGCTGAGAAGCTTTGTGCTACAGTGAACAAAACTGAAGCAATCCTATCACATCTGCAGCTGTGTAGCAGAGGCATTTCTTTCAGCTGGAAGAGTTCCCATCTGGTCAGTATGAATTAATCCACTTCAAAATTTCACTCTTTTATGCAGTTTTGGAAGCACCAGTTTTACTAGGCGTGGAGTCCAGACTCCTAGGAAGATGAGCGATAAATCCTAATAGTTGCATTCTTTTAGGAAAACTGGGTGCCAACTAGGGAAGTTTTCCCCACTAAGTGCTGAAGCTGACAGTTACAGCATGTTGTGGTAGACAGTAACGTACCTGTTCAAGCAAAGCCAAGTTGAAACCTGATGGAAGCTGATGTCTCCCATACATTAGGGGAATCGTACTGACTTCCACAGGGTCACAATGGTCCTGCCTGGAAACAACTTTAGAATTCCACAGTGATCACATATAATTGCAACAAACAAATGAATTCACTAATGTACCTAAAAACACAATGGACAGCGGCAAAACAAACAGACAGATGTTTGATGTAATAAGAGCCTCTTGTCATCTCTTTGTCTGTGAAAGGTTTCTTGCTCTGTATGCAGTGGGAGAGCCATCTGAGGTCTCCACTTAAAACCAGACTGAAATGTAATCTCTACCCTTGATAGCCAGCAGCAGGAAGGTCTCCAGACAAATTAGCTAGCTTAAAAAAGGAGAACATTCATCTTAAAATCAAATTCACCATACACTTTCGGTCCTACCAACAAGCTGGTAGGTTTGAAACAGTAGCCAGGATCACGAGAATATAGATTTGTTTCAAGGTATCTGGAGATATTTGCCCTTTTATATTGGTTATGTTTCAGAGCCACTGAAATTCAGGCTTATGCATGTGGTCCATGTAAGCTGGTTTGTGCCACATATAGAGAATGAGGACCGATTCTATGCAGGAGAGTCAATTTCAACCACTCTCCTTTCCTTCAAAAGTCCTCAGACATAAAGCTTTTATCAACAGATTTAATTCTCGTTTTATACCACCTAAATATTGCCCACTGTTCCTTAGAGTTGGATTTCGCCTCAGATCAGGGCGCTGCCAATGTTAGTTTTGTGGTAGTCAGGCAGCAAACAAAAAAAGATGTTGATGATTTTCTGTGATGAAGGTGATAATAGTTACCTAGGTATTTATATTAGTACTAACTCATCAATACTTATGTACAAACAATTCAAAGTGATTAAATATATGAGGAAAAGTATAGTTCTTGAATTCAGGGATTTTCTTTTCTTTTCAAAAACGGCCAGCTAAGCATTCAGAAGCAGAGTTGCTTAAAATTATATGTCTGCCCTGACGTGCTGAGAAGTATGAAGCAATGACATTTGCAGGGCTATGTCCTTTTCCTTCCCTGGATGAGCAAGCTGTAAATATATGGCTTCTATTTGCAGAGCAAAATTAAGCTGAAGTTTAGAACAGAGCAAAGACTGACACTGAGAGATGCCTTTCAAATAAGTCATTATTTCAAGCTGCATAGATGTAGGGTTTTGATTCAAGGCCACAACTGGCTTCATTTCTACTGAAAAGCCGTCAGGCTTTGAGTGTGAGCATCTTTTTACAAGAGGTTGCAAGAATGTTATCAATATTCATACTGAGAATTTATAACTAGTTTCACAAATTTCAAAACCTTTAAGAGTTATTTACCTTCTGGAGTCTATGTTAAAAATCTCTGCAAATTGCTACAGCTCTTTTGAAAAACCCAGCCTCTTATTGGCGATTTTACACTGGCAGCAGTCAGATTCTCCGTGCTATAAGCCGCCTGGGCATTACAAGTTAATGGCTGAAACTGAGTAGCAGTAAAAGAATGATTAATGGGAAAATCTCATGTCTCGCTATTGAAGCTGACTCAAGAGCTATGCCCGGATAGCAGCAGTTGCAATATTTCTCAGCCTTGCAATTTCTAGACAATGAAAAATGGCATCTTATATATTTCTAAGAGAGATAGTTCCCTAAATATTGACTAATATTATATAAGAAAATTGTGCTGTAAATAAGACTAAATATTGACATATTTTATTATGGAAAATAAACTCATATTTGAGTCAACATGTCACAACTATCTTCTTTTGTGAATGATTGTTTAATCATTATTTAAATTTTGGGTTTATTTACTAGGAAAAAAAAGGCACTTCGGAAGTAGATAGCTTCAGAAGCCAAAGCAGCACAGAAGTAACAAGAACCCAGACTTTTAAGCAGCATAGAAAGTGCGGAGTGACACAACTGGGAAAAATACTGCGACAGGGTCTTAATGAGAAGGAATCACATCATGTTAATACCTCTCAAAACATGTAGCATTAGCTTTGGGTTTAAAATGTTTCATGCAGGCAGCTTCAGAAGCTATGTGGGTGAGATTCCCAGGAAACCACACCAGACTGAGTCTTGTCAAATCCAGGCAAGCTTTGAAGGGTCATAGCTGGCTGAGCATCATGTAGTTGTCTCAAAAGGTACCACGGCCCTGCTGACTGCTCTGCCGTGAGCTTGATGACCTCTGCAGTCCCATATCCTGCTGAAGACAGAAAAGGAGTTTCTGGTGTGGGATATAGTGCTGTCCATGGGTCCTGGACCCAAACGTCGGATTAGAGAACACGGGGTCTTCAAACTTGGGAGGCATTGTACACTGGGATCTTTTCCATTGTATTATTGCTTACTGGATTTCTCTTCTTTCTGGAAAAAGTGTCTTGCCTTGCCTTGCCTTGCCTTACCTTACCTCACCTCACCTCACCTCACCTTACTTTTACCTTACCTTACCTTACCTTACTTTTGCCTTACCTTACCTTACCTTACCTCTTACCTTACCTTACGTCACCTTAATGTACTGTTTGGTTTATTTTATTTTATTTTATTTTATTTTATTTTATTTTATTTTATTTTATTTTATTTATTTGTGCTAGCATTGGAATTGGGCTGGAAATGTCTCTTCCCATCACATAAAATGCTTCCTGATTTTGAAAACAAAGCCCTGTTTTATATAAAATGACCCTCAATTCCTTGGTGTTTTGTGAGCAAAAAGTGGACAATAGGTACTGTGGCTATGTCCTGTAGATTAAGGCACTCGGGGTACATGAGTTCAGTGCTCTTGTGATTACTGGGCAGATGACAGATCTGAACTGGCTTTTTCTAGATTATTCATTTGTTCTCAAACTGTTTTCAGTCTCCCTCTCTTTGAGCAGAAGTAGGACCCTTGTCCTGATATTTCCTGATAGATCTTTCCCTGAACTAGCACTTATCAGTGAAAAGATTTTATTTCCCAGACAGGTGCTGTCATTTAGACAGCACCCTTTCTCTTCTCAATCTGTAAAAAAAAGTCTAGTTAAAGATATTTTGAGCTTCTTGGAGAGCACCAGTGCTCATTCCTAGCTGGCAGCATCCCTGCTTTCAAATGAGATGACAGTCAAAAGAAAGAAATGGCAGCTGCAGAGCAAAAGGTGAGCTTCTGTGTAAGGAGCACCTACTTCTGGAAGACTTTGAATATCAACACACAGACCTGGAGCTTGATTCTCTTTAACAGTGAGAGGACCACAATATTTTGGTTTTAGGACATGTCAAGATCTATAATATTTCCTCAACAAAATGTAACAGAAACCTGGACAGAGAAATAGACTCTGTGGTGAGGTTCAGGTGAATATCCAGATGGCAGTATCAAGTCTTGTAATTGCTACAGCCTCCAGTAAAATTAATTTGTAAGTCATTGGTTTTCTAAAGGCCACATGTCTACAATTACTTTTTTTTTTCCTCTGTTTGTGCCAAGATATATTCTTTCAAGAAAAAAGTATCGCTAAGCAAAGGGCACCTGTCTAAATTTACTAAGGCTCAAGTAAGAGATTTGCAGATCAACTTTGCTGCCCTTTTCCCCTTGCAGTAAAACTATATCCTTCGCCTACTAAGAACAACAGAACATGCCCTTGTCTTGATTTGTGAACTTTAAAAAATGCTGCAAAATATATCTGGGAGGAACTAGAATGCAAAACTGGCCTTCAGCTGTGAAGGCTTTATTTTTTCTGGTTTCTTAAAAAGAAAATGAGGATACCATAAATATATCTGTCTATATTTATAGTTGTGGTACTCTGTTTTCCTCAAAATAATTATTGCAAGGATTTCTTTACACCATGTATTGATTTATACTCTAGGCAAAACCAATATATCTCCAAAATAAAAAAAAAGAACAGAATTCACACTTGAATTTGCTTATTTCGGTTGTACTTAGACCTAGTCAGAAAATAGAATTTACAATCTACATGGAATTTTGGAATCTCTGTGTTTCATTTTGGTCTCCATTCAGTATAAAAAGACTGACTGTCACTGATGGAATAAAATGCTGCCAAATAGTTTGATTTAGAAATACATAAACATTCTTTGTTTTGACATTGAAGCTGAATATAATTTTTGGCTGTGAAATAGTCATCTACCTACCTCCTCTCTATATGTATTTTCTCTTGTGTGACTTTAAAATGAAAAATACTTAGCTGTATGGCTCATTTTTCCACTGAAAAGAATAATTTTATTGAAACATTTTCTATTAAAATACATAATTGCCAGATGATGCTCATTAAGATCCTGATTACATTTTAGGGGTAGTAAAAGTAAATTTTTTTCAAGCTGATTTCCTACAAATGATGTAAGAAATCCAAGAAAGACTCTGCTCGGATGGGCGTGACCCATCTTCACTGACATCTCAGAACTTTACCATTTGTCAGTCTATGTTACGCCTCTGCAATGTGTCATGTGCCAGATCTCAACCCACCCAAATCACAGCTCGCACTGTGGTCACTGTATTTGCTGCAGTGTTAAACTGCCAAAGGACAAGAACAGCTATGCAAGGCCAATGAAGATATTGTGTTCTGGATTGCTACAAGATCTTTGTCAACCTATTAAGAGAGGATCACAAAAACAAAAAAAGAGCTTGATTAGTTGGCGTCATAAAACTGGTGGCAAAATAACGTTTCCTGCTACTGATAAAACTGCTCATAAAAGTAAACAAATGTTTCGGGCTTTTACAGTGGATCCATCATGATTCAAGTGTGCCCAGTGTCACTCCTTACTTGGTGAATAAACTGGTTCCTGAAATCCCCTGTAATGCAAGAGATCATCAAGTAATAATGGCTCCATTTTAATGCAGTTTGTTTTGTGACAGAAAACATTACTGTGACACTGCTTTGCTCCCACGATAATGCCAGCAAAAATTGCTGTGCATTATTGTACATTACAAATCACTTTTCCAATAAAAATATCTTCGCAATTGGAAATATCAGGGAAAAAAATGCAAGAAGGTACACGCCTTAGTTGTCGTAGCATATGTTAACCATTACCAGTTTATGCTGTGCATGAAAACTAAATGTACAAAGCAGGACTGATGGTCAGTGTAGTAAGTGTGCAGCACTGTTGCACAGTTTAGGGATTGTCTGATATCCTTGAAACCTGTGATAATAACTCTTCAGCTACTGCAATCAGCTGAACTATGGCAATTTACTCCATTGCAAGATTTCTGCTCCAATTCAAATCATTAAATTCCGCTGGGCTGGAGAGAACTGTGGGCCGGTCTCTCTCTTGCTCTCTCTTGCTAAGACAAATTCTTTCACAGTGCAAAATTGTGAGATTTATGCTCACCAGTTTTTTCTCCCAACCAACTGTTCAGTGAAAGCAAGAAAATAGCTTGAAAATCCAGAAGCTGCTTTTCTTCCAACAAAATAAAACCAAGTTTTTCTGTTCAGCCCAGTGTGTGCATTCACCTGAAGGGAGAGTTTAGCTCTAGTTAAGTCAAAATCCGTCTCATTTTTTATAAGACCGCAAAGGTCCTGAGTGTCATTTTCTAGAAGTATATGTACATTTGGCTCCTTCAAAGAGTGTATGTGTCAGGTAGTGGTGCATATACTCGTACTTGTTTGCTTTATATGCAAAAAAGTCAAGTGCATGTGGTTTAGAAGCTTCCAAATTCTGCACAAATACAGATTCTTCCAGGAGTTCAGCACCCCACCAAATACATAAAAGTGGTATTAGGGCAGTACTCTTATCTGGGTTTAAAACAAAACAAAACAAAACTGGTTTTCAGGTTGTTTTCTCTTTCCTTCATGGTCCCTACAACTGTGCAAAGTAACCAAAGGAGCAAAACCAGACTACATGAGAGATGGCTCAAAGTGTGACAATCAATGGAGCTGGGAAGCATTTCTCTCTCATGAAGTAATGTGTGCTGATAATCCTAGATACCCTTCAGCAGGAAGAACAGGTTTTTATAGGGCTCAATTTTCTGCTTTGAATGAGATTTACTGAGTGTCTGCATTACTGTGAACCATGGGAGACATTTTCAAAGGAACCTCAGGCGCCAAGGATTTAAAATCGAAAGAGACTTCGTGGTTCCTGGATCCTTGAGACACTCCTGAACTCTTCTCTTAAAAAAAAAAAAAAAATAAAAAATATGGAAAAACCTAAAAAAATATGAGAAACAAATCCAAGCACTTATGTGGGACAAGGGGTATATGGTGTGGGGACGAGAGGTGTAACAACGGGAAGCAAGTCAGTGTTTTAAAGCACAGATTGAAAGCATCACTAAATGACTTCTGAACTGGAGATTGTAGGTGATTAAATGCTACTGTTAAAATAAGACATTAAGGTTCTGCCCATATATTGTGGAAGTCCCTGTAAAGCTGGCAGCAGCAGACTGTGCCCAAACCCTACGATTCCTAGCGACTCCTGTGTCCCCTTACAACGCTCTGCAAAAGATGCTGCTGCTCTGCAAAAGACTCTGTAGGTCCACGAGCAGTTTGCATCACATTTCCACTCAGTCGGATTTCACTGCATTTTCAGCACTTTCACTCGGCTTTACAGATTTGAGCTGCGGCGCCTGGTGTGGTTATGACCCTGACCTGGCACACTCGACCGCTGGCTTTGGGCGCTGAGTGCATTGCACCCAGAAGGAGTCAGTAGCTGATCCAGCAGTCGCCTGCTGTTTATAGGAACTGCTCGCGATCCCACAGCAAATTGCCAGAAAGCTGCTTTCATGACAGACCACATTCCTTTCCCCCTCATCCCTCCCCTCTCCACACAGCATAGCTGGATTTCCAATTATGGTCGAACACTGATGTGTCTTTTATTCCCCTTTTATTTTTGTTTCTAACCTCAGAAGCTATTGCCAACCTGCTCTTCTCTTAACTAACCATATTCTTCCCTCGTCAACATGAACAAGTGCGACACCATTGAGCCCTGTGTAAATAGCCACAGTGACATCTGAAACAACAGAAATGTTAGTATTCACTTGATGGGGGTTTTTAACAACATGCTTGGAGATGTCGAGGGTTTGCTTTACATCTGCAGCAAATTCAGTATGTGATCTGTTGATGGGTTGCAGATGGCATCATGAGCCACCGCTTGCAACAGCAGTAACAACCCTGGTCACATTTTACCACATTAAACAATTTACTTGGGTGGCAATTACACAGCAATTAACTTCTCTGCCTCACAAATGCCATGTGAGCAGTCTGTCTTTTTCAGTTTTTTCTTCTCCATCAGCTTCAGTCTTTTATCTAAGGCGGGGTACAAGCGTTCCTGCCAGAACGAGCTGTTAGGAAATGAGAGCCAGCCATGATCTCTTTGGGAAATAATGTCTGCTCCTCTGGGCAGGACTGGGAGATGAGCTGCCAGGGTAGAATTTAGCTACCACTGGATTACTGTTACCACTTGAAGGACGGGCTCCGTCTCTATCAAAACTTTTGATGTCTAGTCAAAATCTACTGCCCAGGCTCCTTCTGCAGACGCTGGACAGACTAGTACCTCAACAGGGTGATTCCCTCCAGGTATCTAGCGGTGAGGTGAATTTCTTGAGCTGAACATAGAGGTGATGTGAATAAGATGATACTTTTAGATAACTATATGTTAGGTGAAATGAGCCCTGTTCTGCATAGTTACAATATTTAAAAGTCTAAAGAGTATATAGGGTGTGGAGGAAGCCTGTACAAGGAGGTAGGGCTTGATCTAGCTGTCTTAAAAAAGAAGTTTTATTTACAGGTGAGAAGATGAAGTGGCTGTCTGATATTATTAGGCTTTATAACCAAGAAACTTACTGTGGCAACCCTTGTGTGGAACTGAGGGTGCTATCAGTCACTGGGACACTCTGTGGTGTTCTGTGGTAGAGCCCTGAACACTTGACATGAAGAGTGGGCATCTTTGCAAAAGATGTCTTGTAGCACATACAAAAGATGTGTGACAAATTAATGGACTGAGTACTGTGTGGACATTTTTACATTGGATGGCCATTGTTATCTTTCTGGAGCAAAGTCTGTGAAAAACTTCTTACGTATATATTTTTCGTCCACAAGTTTCGCTGTGCCATTTTTCTTTTTTGACACAGCTTGATGTCCTGGCAATAAAAATACAGACAGACACCCCTTTGGACACATGGGCTATCCAATGTTGGTCCATCTATAGGATCTGGACCTTAAGTTGTTTATCTTTAGGGCATATCACAGAATCACTAAATCACAGAATGGTAGGGGTTGGAAGGGACCTCTGGGGATCACCTGGTCCAACCCCCCTAACAAAGCAGGGTCGCCTACAGCAGGCTGCACAGGACCTTGTTCAGGCAGGTTTTGAATATCTCCAGAGAAGAAGACTCCACAACCCCTCTTGACAGCCTGTTCCAGGGCTCTGTCACCCTCAAAGTAAAGAAGTTCTTCCTCATGCTCAGATGGAACTTCCTATGCTTCAGTTTGTGCCCATTGCCCCTTGTCCTGTCACTGGGCACCACTGAAAAGAGTCTGGCCCCATCCTCTTGACACCCACCCTTCAGATATTTATAGGCATTTAAAAGATCCCCTTTCATCCTTCTCTTCTTCAGGCTAAACAAGCCCAGCTCCCTCAGCCTTTCCTCATAGGAGAGATGCTCCAGTCCCTTAATCATCCTTGTAGCCCTCCACTCTACTCTATCCAGCAGTTCCTCTTCTTTCTTGAACTGGGGAGCCCAGAACTGGACACAGTACTCCAGATGCGGCTCTACTAGGGCAGAGTAGAGGGGAAGGAGAACATCCCTCGACCTGCTGGCCACACTCCTCCTAATGCACCCCAGGATCCCATTAGCTTTCTTGGCAACCAGGGCATACTGCTGGCTCACGGCCAACTTGTCATCCACCAGCACTCCCAGGTCCCTCTCCACAGAGCTGCTCTCCAGCAGGTTCACCCCGAGCCTGTACTGGTGCATGAGGTTGTTACTCCCCAGGTGCAGGACCCTGCACTTGCCTTTGTTGAACTTCATGAGGTTCCTCTCTGCCCAACTCTCCATGACTTATGTCAATATGACACATCTTTTTTGTGTTAACATATTTTTATCACTAAAATTATTAATAACCATGTTTACGGAAGAAAGGTGATCATGGAGGAAGGCATTGCATGAGGACAGAAGTGATCCAACTTCCATTCTGCCAGGGATTTCCTTTGTGATTTTGTTTGACTCAGGCTCAGCACTTCCAAAGCTTTTAAGATTTATATTGAAACCAGTAGAAGACAGATTCATAGCTGAGCTTTAGGTTATATGGGCTGCATATAGACTTTCTACTGTAAGAGCGTAACAACGCCATTGCTACTTGTTTGACATCTACACTCAACGATGAGCTGCTGTGGCTGTCTGTTATCCAGAGCTGCCAGACCTTTCCTCCCTAACCAGGCAAGAGAGAAGTAGTCTCAGCTGCTAGTCTGGCACCTTCAGTAGAAGGGCTGAATGTAACCTTTTTTTCTGATAATTTTTTTCTCATTCCTCTTCCCTTTCTACAGAGATTGTGAGACTGTAGTCACATTAGATGTAGACACTTCTAATTGCAGATGCAGCTCTAAGGGCTACTTTAGCAAAGCTAAAAGGCAGCTACACAGGGCAGTCACACTTGGTAAGTTTTTTTCAAAGGCTTTGCCATTTTGAGCAGTTACTGGATGTTGCGGAATTGCCTACGTTGTACAGAATGGATTGTAACTCGATAAATTTTGCAGTATGGAGGAAAGGTGGCATCTGCAGAACACAGGAGTTTAAAGTCCATTACAAGTCAGTAGCATTGCTATTTTATGATCTCCCCATGTAGCATTTACTATCCCTGTCCATCTGTTCTGACAGAACTTCTCTATGCTCCGAACAAAACCCTGAATAAGATATTTTTCTAGGGACATAAACTTAATATAATCTCAGCTCTCATTATATTAGGGTTGTGGTTCTTTTACCTGTGTTTAGATAATTACTATGTCAAAAACTGCTGTAAAGCAAATGGTGAGCTGACTGCTTAGAAAACTAAATAACTTCAATTTTTCTCCCTTCCTAATATTTAGCAACTGTCATTTAGCTCTGTGGCATCTGGAAAAGAGCAGTCCAGCAAAAGCTGTTAATGTTATTTTGATGATATGTTTCCATCCCTGACTATCTTTCTTGCTACACCAGCTGCTGGTAGTATTAAAACACAACTTTTAGCAGTTTTTAGAGTTGCTATTATTATTGTTTTTATTTTCCTAGTGTGACAGACACAGCAAAAAAAGTTTTGTAATAGAAAAATTAATCTGCAGTTGGAACTTCTGTTGTGGTTTATTTCTTCCAAAATTACGAGAAGCTTCTCAGATTTATGCCAGACACATGTCTCGAAAGAGGCTAGTATTGTTGAGAGTGCTGCTAAGCTACCTGAGCCATCTCTACTGACTGGGATGAGAGTTCTTCCTTGTTTATATACAGCACTGGCCAGGAATTTTTTGTAGAAATAACTGTGTTACAGAAAATCCAGTTCTGGCAAAAGGGACCTTGCTACACTTTAGTTACAGATTGGACCAACTAAATAGAAAATTCTCATTTGTTAAACTGAACTGAAACTTTTAATGTTGGATCATTTTGAGACTGATCCATGCCTGCTTAAGATTGTGGCAACATTTAACAGACGTTATCTGAGAAGTATTTTTTGCTACTTTCCTCTTCTTTACAGACCAGTATTTCCTCGCAGGATAGTGTAGATCTAATGTACAATGAATTAAGCCTTGCATTGTCTTAAAGTAGTCTGAACTTGTACTAGCTGAGTATCTAACCAGGCAACATCACTTAGGCCTTATACAGTGAAAACCAAGAAATTTTCTCATCATCTAGATACTTACGTGGTCTTCATTAATATAGCATAAGGTCACATCAGTATCTTCCTTCTCAATATCCATGCGAGGCAGCACATTGCTAGTATTTCTATTTTACATACGAGAATTGAAGGCCAGTTCACATACTTGCTCTCCATACAGGAGTGCGAACAGGAAAAGACAGCAAGCCACGCTGCATGCTCAGCCTACTGCTGAGCTGATTGTACCAACATTAAGAAGGAGCTTAGGCTTAAGCCCTGTCTTTACAAGACAGCTGTCAGAATTAAGAGATACGTAAATTATTTTTTCACCTAGACCAATTTAGCTCTTTGTGGACAGGGGAACTTCAAATCCAACCTCTGCTTGATTTGGAGCAGGGCTTGAGTATCTCCCTTCTCCAAAGTGAGTGAAAACAACAGTCCTTCTTCTGGAGGAGTTCCCACTTTATCTAGAATCACTCTTTACCCCAGCAGAATCTGGACCCCACTAATTCAGTTAAGCACCTTGACTGTTAGGATGCCTTTTTCTTACTCCCTGTCGCCTCCTGAATACTTTCTTACATTATACAAAGTTGTACAGCCTCAGCAAGAGAAAATAATAGTCTGGTTACTCAAGAACTCTCCTAGAGCTGAGTCATGATATCATGTTCCTGCTTTGGTCTGAAAATGAAAAGTCGTGTTTCTCCTGACGTGGAGATAGGCTGTAATAACTGGGTCATGGGGGACAGAAGTGGTGCCAGCCCTGCTGTGAGACTGCTCACAATCTTGGGCCTCAGATCTGTGGAGACAGAGACCGGTATACAAACTGTGAATGCAGATGAGGTTTTGAAGGTCATGAGGTCACTTTGCACAACACTAGAAAAAGAAATGTAGCTGCTGGAGGGACTTCCCTGCAAAAAAACTTAGATGCCTTCAGGGTAGGCAGAAACTGAGTGGCAGGTTTGAAATTTCTCTGTTATAAAAATGTTGGACTATTTCATCTAATGGCCTGAGGTCAGTCTGGAAAGTTTAACCAACCTGCTTTAGAAGCAGATTAGTTTCTCATGCTGTTGGTTAACAACTTAATGAAAAGGACTGTAACACTATACTTGTCTATCACCTTTCTGGAAACACTCCAGAATGTGACTTTGTCCCATGACTGTACACTAAGAAACTTCCTTTTCTAGCGTGGTCTAACCATGTTATGTAGCTGAGATTTACAGACTGAGCTAAAACATATGTGTGACTGCTAAGGTGTCAGTTCTGAGACAGGGGCACAGATCCATCTATAATGAAAAGCAACCTGAGCTGCTTCCCGCACTGAAGATACCAATGCTACACTAAAGGTGGGCACGGGGAGCAGAAACAAGTATCTGAGAATTTGACTCTCCTTCTCTTGGTTCCTTACTGAAGGTGCAAAATCTTTAACTCATCCTGACACAGCTTCAGAATAGCCAAGAGAAACTGCACATCATCAAACCTGTCATGAAACTTCCATTTCTCGTAGATCTTCTCCTCTACCTGAGAAATCCCAGTTAGGAAAACCTGCAAGATTACTCCGCAGAGGAGTAGAAAAAGAGAGTGAAGAAAATAATGGGAGCCACATGAGGAGACAGATATGCAAGGAAAAGCTTCATTCTTTGGTTTTCATGTGCAGTCACCCATCTTAGCTTTTTGTCCCCTAGAATCATAAGATCACAAAACATGGAATAATTCGTGTTGGAAGGGACTCCAAGAGGTCATCTGGTCCCATCATATGTGCCTTATACCTCACTCAGACATTCTTCTTACCTAAGTGTGGCAATCTGCAAAATAACATCCTTGTTATTAGGTGTCACATTGTAACTACATTGCAGTGACTTTCACCTCTCCAATCTGAGACATAATCCTGAGGATTTTCCTGCTCTGACAAAGCCTCAGTATTCATAAAAAGTTAGACACTAAAAGAGCATTGAGTAATCTTTGAACTGTAAACAATGTGGTCATTATTCTTCTCTGTGTGAGAAGAGCAGGGAAGGGCAATAAGGATTCACATCCGTGTTATGTGTGCTCCCTGTTGTGTACAAGGCCAGAGGAAGAGAGTTATGCATGGACTTCTGCTTAATGGCTCCAATTCAGAAACATAAAAAAACCGCGCATGTGAACTATAAACACATGACTGTTGGCCTTAATCTGCATTTTTTCAGTGATGTTTCCTATTGTGTCTATACAATGTATGCCTAATACCTCTACATAATCTGCATATACATAAGAGGATACATCTCACAGATAGAGTAACCACATAATTCTATCCATCTGGTAGAAGGCATTTCATGTCTACACATGTGCCCCTAAGTTTTGCGAGCGCAGGTTGCTATGTAAGTGTGTATTATCTGCCAAGTTCATTCCCCCATCTTCTATAGAACTGAAGGTACTTTAGAGATCTGGTAACCTTACATTCGTGCCATTTAAAACTGAATAAACAACAAAATAATATCGGAAATTATGCAGCACTGGAGCAAGAGGGACAGGCTGGCTGGCTGCATTCTTCGTATTCATTAAGAGACTTCTGTTCCAGGCTTCAAAAATCTAAATATGATGAGCTCTCAGAGAATTCAATGAGAGTTGAACTGCATATGGGGTCAAAATACAGGTCTGTCTAGCTCAGCATCCCTCTCCCGGCCATCTCGTGCTCAGTGTAGACAAGCAAGATATTCTTGGGACAGTGCAAGAGGTTCAGGAGAAACTCCTTGTGAGAAGGGAATCGTTCACTGGCTCAGTCTTATATGTGGTGCTTGCTGATGGAATTAGTACAGGTTATTTTGGGGTAAGGCGTGAAAGGAAATAAAGGGATGTGCCCTGGAGTTCTCCTCTTGTTGTCCTTCATGGTCTTGCTTAATTTTCAAGCAAGCTTCTTTGGTGAAAAAGAAACCAAATACAAGGACAACAAAAGCACTACCCCAGATAGGACCTCTCCTCAAAGTATGTCTGCTCAGCTACTCCATTTCTTCATCACATTCCTTCTCAAAACTCTCCTTGCCTGCTAGTTTCCAAGACCATAGTTTCCTTGTTCTTACATTTCTGAGTCTTGACTGACTTTGTCCTTTGGCCCTTGGGATACAGGGTTGTTGTTTTATTCTTTTTATACAGTGCTTCTGATGAGGGGATGCTGAGACCAGTATCCTCTCAGGCCCTTTCTTCTTTCCTTTTCTCCCACTTAGAACTCAACGGCTGTGAGAGTCCTTGAGGTAAAAGTAGCCTCCTAGTCCTCCTGAAGCTTCCTGGACATGGTGCCTTCCAGCCTGAATCACTCCCTGGTTTTGTGGTTTTGTCAGGACTGGATTCAACAAGGAGAGAGAAGCGATTAGCTGTATCTTGCCCTGGTTTCTGCACCTCGGGATCGATCACTCCAGCTCATGATGAAGCACAACCTCCTCATGTCATGCCAGAGTCTACCATGTGGTTGCTTACATCTGCTTAAATTAACATAGGGTTGGGTTCTGTTGGCCAGACGCTGACACCAGCTGTATTTAGTTCTCACAGCCTTGGCAGGTGCAGTAATTTGATGAGGTTAACCACAAGTTAAAGGGATGCAGAAACCACTGCTCATGTTTCAAGCTATTGTATTTGGTGTGGTAGGAAATGTCCCTTCTATCTATATGGTTATTGATCATATCACTAAAACGTAACAGTGACTGGAAACTAGAGCTATGTGAAAGTATCAGCAGTTTTATTTTCCAGAGATATTATCAAGAAATATTACCTTCCGTGCCGTCTCCACCAGGTTTATAAGCAGGTGAACTCAATATTTCTAAATTTAATAAGAAAATGCGTAACAACTGATATGCATTGAATTTTGTGCCTTTTTTCAGGCACAAATTTAGAAAGGATGAATGAATGATCAAAGCCACAAACTAATCCGTGTCAACTTGAAACCCAGCTCACGTACCTACTGGTTTTGCAAATGTTGGCCAAAGTACTTCGTTTCAGAAATGAAGTAAAAAACCAGCCCAAACAGCTCCATTCTATCACAATAATAGAATGAGAGTGAAGGGAATCCTGAGCACATACACTGTGTGTTTCTTCCCAGTTGTCCCTACTGGATATTTTCTATTTTAAGAGTAGCCTTTGAGTTTTATGCTTCATCAATCCTTCACAAATGATTCCAAAACATGTAAAATTCTCACTAGAGTTGATATTTGGCAGAAAGGAGTCTTATCCACAGAATACTGTGCTGTCGGGAAAGCCCTTCTCAAAGCTTATGGAGGGGATATATGGAGATCACTGTATAAACTCATGGTTTAGCTCCAAGATCATGGGTGTTTCACTGACAGCATGAGCTCCCTCAGTTGGCCTCACATCCTTTTCCTACTCTTGCTAGCAGAGAGCTTCCTTATTTCCTCTGGGTATAGCATTTTGCACAGTACTGCCTTATAATGTACTATTTACGCAGAACGTCACTGATGGTGTGACCAACAGCGCTTTGGCTGGATTAGTAAATTCTATGATGTGCAGCTTTCCCAAGTTATCTGATGTCTGGTTTATGTTTAATTGTCTTTTTTGCAGAAATTTACCATATTCAATTTCTGAAGTTATGATTAAACAAATTAATAAATTTCTAAAGGCTACTAATTGCTAATTAACACAGCATGGGAAGAGCCCTGGTGAAAAGTGTGCTGTGTGTCCCTGTACACATCAGAGCTCTCACAGGGTTCACACAGTTTGCTCACTAAAACCACTCCTATGAATCTTCATTAAGCCAGAAGTTATAGGCACTATCACATCTCTAATTCTGGCTTTCCACATCTATAACTGAGATTGTGCATAGCAAAGATACCACTTCATTTCCAAATTATTTACAAAGAGTGTATTTTTCCCCACTGAGAAGTTGCATTGTAAAAACAATCAGCAATTCGGAGCTTTCAATTAAACATTGTGCCATTTAAATGGCAGTAAAAATGAAATGGTAAAGCAGAATGGGAAGGAATCTAAAATCAGGTGCAATTACACTCATTTTTATTTCAGACTCTTAAATTTTAATGTCTTTTACAGGCACATGAATAAATGAATTATGCAGGATTCACAACTGTTGGGAATTAATTCTTACTATTCCAGAAAGCTCTGGTTCAGCAGAGGTTGCAAAGGGAATAATAGGTTCTAAAGGCACCAGCTGTTGGCTATAGGTCTTCCAGTGATTCCAGATACACACCAGCAAGTTGCAGCACCTGCTGTGTGGCTAGGGATCAGGGGGAGGAGAGTCATCCCACGGTATCCTGACAAAATCATTTCCTACCAATATCAATGGGAGATGGCTGGCTTTCTACTTTCTCTCCACGAAGAACTGTGGTGCATCTTAATATTAGGAACACTTCCCCCCCATCCTCAACTGCTATTGACAATATAAGCTGCTTTCTCTTGACAAGTCCCATACTGGTGAACTTGGTAACTGTCACTATAGGCTCAGTTGCCTCTCACGAAGATCCAAACACTGAATTGCAGTTAGATTCACATTGCACAAGTGTATTTGTAACTTGGGACTATTTCACTTAGGCTCTTTGGGGGTTGCAAATTTCCCTCAGTTTGAGGCCATTTACACCCAAAAGGATTTACATTTGCTAACTGAAATTATGGAGCTGAGGCTGCTGCTGTGGTAAATGGAAGTCTGAATGTTCCTCTAAGGATCTTACTTAGATGTCTGAAGTTTGATGACAAGTGCTCCTCTATCTCTCTGAGGTAAAAGACATGACTGAAACCACAGCTCCAAAAAGAAGCAGTGGTTTGACTAAAACAAGAAACTAATTTCTCTTCTAAAGGTCTAGTATATCCATGAAACAATGGGAATAAGGCTTAACTTGGGTTATTTTATTGTTTTAGGTATGAATCCAACCATTCACAAATTTTAGGGAACACCATCTGCTGATCTGAATCATACCGAGCTCTTCTTGCTGTGTTTAGAGTTCCCTGTGTTCTCACCAGTCAATAGAAATGGAGGAAGCTGAGAAGATCACAAGGGATTTTCTGGACCTTCCAAAACTAGGAGCTTATCACACCACTGCTCCCAAGCAGCTTCCGCAAACAGCTGCAAGTGCCCAGACTGCCCTTCTCCAGCACTCCTCTCTGAAGTGAACCAGGGTTGTCAACGGAAAAAATATTTTTCAGGTGTGTTTGCAGCATATACACACACATCATGCATTCAAGTATCTTTTCTCAGGAGTGCACTAGCAACGTAAGGTCAGGTGGCCACAACACTAGCTTGCACTATGCATCTTGTATCAAACATGAGATGATGCTACTTGAGCTGCTCTCACTTAGCACCCACCACCCTCCAATTCCATCGTACCCTACACACGCATGTGAAGGTTGGATCACAGTGAGTGTCTGGCACAGCAGGCATGGAGCATGAGCAAGGCCATAACATGCCCTATTAAATTTTGCCTTAGCTGCAAAAGTGTGAGAAGAGGGGACAAAGACTCACATATGTAAATACAACAGATTCATGCAGCTGATGAGTTCAGTATCTGGTCATCTTGATCTATGTTAAGAGGTTCACACAGGAACAAATAGGAACAGAAACAGGAACTTTGCAGTTCAGCTTTACCTACATCCATTTTTAAGTTCGTAGCCTTTTGGTTTCACGATCTTGATTACAGGTTCTGGAAAATGCAGGAAAAAACCCTTACCCTCCCTTTCCCTGCCTAAGCTTCTACAGCGGGTAAGGAGCTGTAGACCAGCTGTGGTCACGGCACTGCTTTTATTTGTGTTACTCTATTTTTTTAACGATTCATTATTATTCTTCAGGGCATTAAGCTGACATCACTGCCACTCCCATCACTTCAGGGGGAACTGATGAACTAGATAAAATGAAAATCCTGTCTGTCTTCTGTCTGCACCAAAGACAGCAGTTTTGGGGAGGAATTACAATATGAGGCTATTAAAATTATTAAGAGTATCAGGTTAAAACTTTCCTAACAGCAGTGTAACTTCACTCCCTTTTTCCATGGTGCTTTGTAATTTATTCCCATCTGAGAATATCCTCGATTCAGAGGCTAGGAACACACATGGAGTTCTCATGATTTGTCTTTGAATTAAAATTGTGGCTGCATCTCAGATGAAGAACTGAGATAGCATTAAGAGGAACAAAGAGTCCTCCCAGTACTTCCCTCCCTTCCACCCCTTGTAGTGAGATCAAAGATCCCTGAAGTGTAACAATAGTTTATAGAGGAGGGAAGAGCAAATCTTCGTCCCTCTTCTGCTGGGGCCTTTCCTTGGTTTCAGGCTTTCTCTGTGAGGTCGGTGTGATCTGTAGAGTAGGGTGCTCCCAGAAGAGTCCCAAACTCTTTGACCCCAAACTACTCTGGCCTGGCTTTTTTAACAGCCTTGTAGCCTGCATTTGCACCTCCAGCTACAGTGCAGTGTGCAGTCTTTAGTGGGAGGCTGGCTGATGCCTCAGGATTTGTTCTTCCACCGATAAGCATTTGGTCAAGGCACATATAAACAAGGAAGATTTTCTTGAAAGGTAAAGGATTAGTGGCAGCCAGGGAGGCAACTTCTTGTTGGTCATCCACTGAAACTGATCTTCTCTTATCGCAATGGGAAATCCTGCTAGTAATCCTGCCCCTCCGCCAGCTGATCTGCAGCACCTTTCTCCTCTGTGTGCATTTGCAAAGTGGATAAAAAACAAACCCTACCTTGCTCCAGAAGACAAGCTACTCATCCATATCAGCTCACTGTCACTCTCATCTCAAAGTTAAGCTCCTTTAGCAAAGGCATAACAAACTCTAGCTCAGACTTCCTCTTCCAGAACCGTCACCTCCTCCCCACCCCCCACCTGCCCTGTCCAGGGAGAGCTCTGCCAGTTCATGCACAGCCAAGTGATACATTCAGCCTACCCCAAGTTACCTATGGGAATCCATCACCCAAATCCTCTGTCAGGGTTGGTGAACAGAAGCCCACTGCTCTTTGCTCTGTCATCTGTGGGCAGGGCTGGATTTCTTGGTAAAGGCCAGTCTGTGCCACTGGGTTCACTGGGAAGGAAAAGTGCTCTGAATGGAGACTGAAGACCTGCTTTGGTAAAAGAGATGAGCATATGCACAGCCCCAGGAACTACCCACATGTTTCCAGTCAAAGAGTTTCAAGTGTGAGACTCCAATATGTGTATTTTTATAATTTCCAAGGTACAGAATTTGTGAGTCAATGCCTGTGAAAATCCTTCAGGTCAGTTGTATTCTAGTGTTTTTCTCACATTCAGGTAAGTACTTTTTTCAGTCCTAAGAGTTTCACACAGGTAGACTGTGCTGGAGCTAGTTAGGAAAGGTTTCTTTTTATAGTTATGTCCTCACCCAGCTGACCTGCTGTCAGAGACATATTATTTCTTCTAGCACATCTGAGCAACAAAGATTTTATTTATGTAATTTTTATCTCCTTGCCTGATAATAGTAATTTTTAAATGTCAAACTTTTGGAAGCTCTCTAAAGAATAAAAAAAAAAGATATAGATAAATCAGTGGCCTGTTTAAGAAAGCTCTTTTGAGAAGAATAAAGCACATGAAAATAAGAAGGTCTAGAAATCTGATTTAGATCGATATACTTTGTTGGTAAGTCACTGACCAGTGGTGGCACGTAAGTCTCAACAAGACAATCCATGAAATGACTGCAAAATATAAAAATGAAACAACACCCCATTTCCACAGCTGCAAACAAAATGGGAGAAATCAGAGTGCTTTCAGGGCTCAGCCTGACCTTTATTTGCTTTTAAATGATATGCCACTGGGGCATCACTGCATAACATTGTCCTAAGACTGCCTGTAAAAGGTGTTGTTTTCTGATTCAAAACAGTTGGAAACACACGTGTCTAAATGAAAGCACACTCCGAGGAGCAGCTGCTGAGATGACTGTGCCACTTGAAGTCTTGGAAAATATAGTGGAAAACTGTCCCAGAACTGGCAAAGAAACAAACTTGGGACTGATCTTCAAATCAGGAGTCAGCTTGCCAACAGGAGTGCAAATGTGAGGGTGGGCAAAAATTTAGAAGTGAAGTTACAGTCATAGAAAGCAGAAATAAAGACCTACAAAGGTGACTATTCCTTGAAACTTTCTGGTTTTGGTGTTTTTTTCATTTGGAAAGTTTCGCTGGGTAATGGCCACCTTACCAAAGGACATACTAGAATACAGCAATTCAAGGAAGAGAAATCAATGGCAGAAAGAATGTGATTTCAGACACACGACACAGATTGATTATGCAGTTATTGAACTCCACTGATTTATATAGGAATCCATGTAAACCATCACTTAACAAAAGTGTGTCATCGTCAGCCTTTACTGGACTTAAGACAAAAATGTGTGACTGGAAGACACGTGCAAACAGAAAAGAAGAAAGAGAGAAGAAATCCCTCTTTTTGTGGTTTTTAAAGGTAACGAGATGCATTGAAAAAACACTTGATCGTGAAATGCTGTCAGGCTGTCGACTAGTCTCGAAGGAAAATCTCTGAAAACCACAGGAATGGGAATACTTATGGAGACCTGGAAGAAACAGCTGAAGGATTAGGCCACCCACCCCTGGCTCCTTAGCTGTCTTTAAGCACTTCTCTCCTGTTTCATTCAGCAGAAGTTGGCTTTTATCTTCTGGAACAAGTTGACATATAGGAAAGTACCCTAATGCCCTTCTATTCACAGTCAGGACATGCATTTTCACCCAAATTTTTTTTGGGGGGGTCTTTTTCCATTTAAACTCTTCAACTGCAAGTACAACATCCTCTTGGTCCCTGTTTAAAAAGCTGATGGATGCCTGCTCCTGACATGCACTGATCTAACATCAAAATTTCAAACCTTTGAGTGGCAATATGCACATGTGGTGGGGAAGAGAGGGGGAGAAAGCATGCTACAGTCCTCCCTTTTGAGCTTGCAGAAAAGTTAATGAGCAGGGGGAGAAATGGTAGCGGTGTCCAGGCATTAAAATCAGAAAGTCACCATATTGCTGTTACAGCTGTGCTCTGCACATTGAGGAGTTGGGAGTGCCAGCTCTGAGAGAAAGAGGCAGTGAGAGACAGAGGAATACAGCTCATGTAGTATGAAATAACCAGATGTGGAATTTTAAGGCATGAACAGGTGTGGACATCTCTGAATGCACTTTTGTCTGGGTAAGTGCCCTGCAGAGCCCAGACATCAAAGTCAGGTTCTGCTGGTGGAAGAGAGGTTTGCCTTTTGAAGAACTGGGGAAAAGCTAGTTTCATGAGCAGACGATAAGTGGATAAATGCTTGCTGGGAGGGTTCAGGGCTGAGAAAATCAGAACAATGAAAAGTTTGCCAGGATTAAAAGCATCATCCTCTGCATGTTTCCTCGTTATGTTCTTTCACTGGGCTGGCTCTGATCCAGCAGATGCTTGGATAGAGCTTGTGGTTACATAAAGGAAAATACCTGAAAACTCTCTTTGTCATATGTGCACCCACACATGTAAAAGTATATAACCTTTGGATTTAAAACTTGTCCTACTGGAAATTGCCACTGGACTTGCTTGTGAGGCATCACCCTGCCCTTCATCTGTATCCAATTGCTTTGTCTGTGACGTGACTGAGGTTGAAAAGGGCCTTGCACATTTGTGTGGCTGCCTCTAGAAATAAATATAAAATAAAAAAATCTGATGGATGGAAAACAATAGGCTTTATTTAACTCCCAGAGCCTCTTTGTTTTCCTTCTGGCTACATGCGGGGGCTCTGCTACTATCCTGCTTTCCACCAGCTCAATTCTCTATAGGTCCTTTCTTGCTTGGATAATACTTACAAGTTTATACAGACCTTTCTGCTCATTCATTCACTGGTGATTTCTGCAGGAATGCAGGTTTTCTTGATATATAACATATTCAAGATTCACATTTAAACCCACTATCATTACTATTGTTGTAATAGCATAGTGGGGCTGTGGTCTTCAACACTGCACAAGCAGAGTGTAAAACAGTCCCTGCCTAGAAGAGCTTGAAGACAGACAGACATAAATCAGCAACTAGAATACCACCAACAAAAAAACAATCCAAAATGAATTGAGCGGAGATTTTTTTCCTCCTCCTTTGTCTTCTGCTAATCACCCCTTTCATCTCTGTCCAGCGCTGAAGACACATGCTCCACTCTGCTTTGTCCACGCAGAACGCTGCCCCTGGCAGAAAGGGGCCTCATGCCACATCCGCGTTGCACAGTGAAGACACAGTGAAGAGAACAAGCTGGCATGCATCTGACTGACCTGTCTCATTGATGTGGGCAACAACAGCATGCACAGGCTCTAGCAGGCAGTAACTCTCAGATACATGTCCCCTGAGAAGCCCTGTCTAGGCACTCCATCAACACAGAGTGCACACAAATTTTAAACTGCATCAAAGAAGCTGTCAGAGGTGAAGCTACAGGTTTTGACAGCTGGAGGATGCTTCAGACACCTGGGGAGGCCTTCGGAGTCAGTCGCAGCTCAAGGATAAGCACATTAACTGGATGTATTGGCAAAGTAGCAAACTTATAAAGAATGGTGGGATTTAAACTGTCATCAGAAAACGATCACCATCCTGACTTGTACTCAATTCTTGTTTTCCAGGCTACATGTGCAGCGGCATGCTGTTTCTCGGTACCTGGTAAATTCCACAGCGGCAGAGTCCCACAGTGTCATGGGAGCATGTAGCTGGCCTGCTTCACCTGTGCTCTCAGTAGTTACAACTGTGGCCTGGATTTCCAGCTCTTCAGCAGGTTAAAGTTGGAAGGGTCCCATTTTGCGTTCTGCCTCACCTAGTCTTCTTCCCCATTCTTCTCTGACTAGCCTGCAACCCAGGTTTGCAAAGAGTGCATGTAATAAACTGAAGAGATTACCAGCCCCTTTCCACTGGATTTGAAAATTCAGCACTATATCTCCACCAACCCTGCTTTGCTGGGCTTTGACAAACTATGGTTCCTACCTGAAATACATAACATTTGTTGCACAGATGTAAGAAATCCATCTGTGGTGACACATACACACACAACCCAAACTCACTTTCAGAGCAATCCATCATCTTAGTGACTCTTTTCCTTTCCTTGTTTTCCCATGGAGATGACTCATTCACTTCAAAACTCCTTCCTTCATCTTGAGAGATAATGCAAGGCTTGTTTCAGAGTAGCTCTCACCAAGATGCATGAGGACATTTGTAGCTGAGCCAAGAAGTCGTGTTCCCGCTCCAGCCAACTTGCAGCCCTAACAGCTGATTCAGACACCTTCCAAACAGCTGGCAGGATGCGGCCCACAGCTGTTACAAAAAAATGACAGGGAGCAGTGTCTGTTCAAAGAGGCAGAAGAGATGTTTTAAATCCTGTGACCTAGGGATTAGCAATACACAAAGGAAGGCATTTTCAAGCACACTGTCATAAATGTGTGTATGTGCATATGCACACATGCTTAACTGCAGTGGGCTCTAATAAAGGGATTTGGGATCACAGCAGCCTCAGTGCAGCTAGTCATGTTAAGACTGTATGTGCTGTTCAACTCCCAATAAGAAGATCCTGCTGGGATCCTCGCTCCATATGAGGGAGTGAAAAGCAACGCAAAATGGTGGGGTCTGTATGTGGCTGCTCTAGCTTTTAAGGGTGTGAAGTTGCATTACTGAAATCGTTTCCTTACTTCCACATGATGCAACATCATGCCAAGTGCTTTAATAGATCCCTGATATATGAGGTAGCAAAAGATACTGAGGCCATCCATCTTGCTGCTAAATAAGACCACTGTTTAGGTCTCAGAGTTGCATAGGGTCAGATCTGAAAAGAAATTTTGGAGACTAGAAGTAATGTGCTGCAATGCTTGTCATTTAGAAGCCAGGTCTCTGGAGCAGGATCCAGAAATTGAGAGTGTCTTTGCTCCTTCCACGGAGTCTGAGGAGCACTGGTGTCTCCAACCTGCTACCCAGACAGGGAGGGTACTCAGGATACTGAGGAAACACTGAGGACAGTAGTGTGGGTGAAGTCAAATCCCTCCATATGCCCCACTCCAGATAATGGGGAAAAGCCAAGAAAAAATTTATACTGACTTGATTTGGTACCTGAGCTGATTATCTCCAAGTGAGGTCTGACCATACATTGCATTGTCCTGACATGGAATTGTACATAGGTCATATATGGAGATATATCCATCTACAGCTTGCAGTCTCCTGTACTTTGTCACATACAAGCTTGAGGATTAACTGCAGTCAGAGATGCAAAAGCCCTTTTAGCTGCTGAACCCCAGCCCCCTTACAGCATGGGATTACCCTCTTGATAGATCCTGCTGTAGCTCAGTCAATAGGGGAAAGAGAAAACCAAGTGAAATGAGATATTTGGCTTCATGGAACTCAATTTGGAGGCTGCACTTTTATGAACATCTGGTAATGCTGCCTCCCACTCATAAATGTCAAGTACAAGACTCTCCATGTCCCTTTGGTCAGGATCTTCCTCTTCTGCTGCAACACTTTAACCAGGGAAGAATTTAGAGTATTTCCTCCTTCCCAGCAGGTTAAAAATTGGAGGCTTTTAAGGAAAAAAGGTTTGTTTCCCACTACTTTATTTTTACTGTCTGGTCAGAAGGGACCATTTTATATCTCCTCATTCATTAAAAGTTCTCACTCATTTTCCTGGTCTTTGTGTCAGAAATAGATTTATCTTTCTGTATTATATTCTTAAATTTCATTTGTGCCTGGTAGATAATGTCTTTCTGTAAGTAACTATGTCACAGATTTTAATTCATTACATAGAAATTATTTATTTAACTGGAGCTTTGTGAAAGGTCTAAATCAGACAGGCCAGCTGGAGGCCTTTGGGTTGGCTCTGGCCTGTGGACCAAATCCCCGCAGATGAAAAAGGGACATCTGTTTTGGCAGTGAACATGCTGCGATAATTGTGGCTTTCTCCAATGACAACTCTTGGTGGACACATGAGCTCAGCCACCACAACTATTGTGTGGACACAGGAGGAGAACACAAGGACCACTGCATATAAGCTAAACCTGGCAGCTAGATCTGGACCAGGTCTCTTATTTGGCCTCCAAAAGAGGGTCCTATGCTTGGCAAAGTCAGATGATCCAGGTTAAGTCATTTGTAGTCCTAAACACGATGAAAATTTAACAACTGTTGGCATATGGATCATACTGGAAACCAAGGAACAGCGCTAATACTTAGGCTACAATGGATTAAACTTAAGTGGTTATAGCCATAACTAACCTCAGGGCAATCTCTCCCTCCTGCCATGCTTTGTCCTGCTCACATGTGCAGAATATCTACAAGATTTCTACCTCAGCACAAGAGCAGCAGAAGACAGCACATGCCCTTTCTTCTGTTGTTGGGATACACAGACAGTTGACCCCATCCCAAATTCACTGAAATCAATGTTAATTGACTTCCATGGGCTTTGGTTGAAAACTACTGGAGATAAATATTGCTCAGGGAAAAAAAAAATACAGCCATTGATTTCTTCTGAAAGGTAAAGAACAATAAAAGCATGTCAGTGGAAACACCCACAGGAATCCTTATTCCTAGCTTGATGTTAGTACAGTGATCCCTGACTGTGCAGGGTTGCAGTTCCCAAAGGTATTTCCCTTCCTCTCCCAAGATGAGCAGCCATCCTATAAGACCCTAATGAACTATCTTGTCAGGTCCCTAATGTGACGGGTAGAAGTAAAACAAATCCATGTGACAGAGTATCCACAAGGGTTTAGCTTCCCGTTTCTACTTCTGTTACACAAGACTACCTGTGCGGTGTTTCTGGTTGTTCCCTGGAGGATGTTACATTAATGGAGATACAGACCTCCATTGGAAGTACATAACCCCCATTAATCAGCTCCTGTGTATGAAAAAGGGAAGATATTCTAAAGGATAAAACATTAACTTTCTTACTAACAAATTTATGGAAGATAACCCAGATGAAATGGCTGCAAATCAGCTTATCCAAGAATCAGCATCTTACACATTCTTTATCATTTGTCTTGAAATAATGTTCAGTGGTCCTAGCCCAGAAGGGGGAGCACGTAATTAGAGACTGCCCTCACCTTAAAAAACTTACAGACTAATTTCAGATGGTACATAGTGTAACAAAACAACTAGAGAGGTCTAGTAAGATGAGCTTGATGAAACTCTATAGCTTAAAAAACAGGGGACTGTTTCTGTCTTCCTCCTTTCTGTATCCATGAGCAGGGCTCTTCAGGATCTCTTTAGCCAGTCTAAAATCTGGCTTAGGACGAAGATGAAGTGTATCTGGCTGAAACCCGCCTCCCAAGTATATGCTAAACAGAGTCAAAAATTAATGCTCCTACCGTTCTGTGAAAGCTACCAAGGGGTTTTCTGGCTGATGCATCTTCGTTTCCTTATGGCAAGTGTCTGTAAGACACAATGCTGGCAAACCATTAAGAAACTCTAGTGGCTAATCATTCTTCAACCAGCAGTCCTCCTGCTTAGGTGAAATTGCTCGTCTCTCATTGTTTGCTACTTGCAAAAACATGGACCAGAACACACAACTGAGTGTTACTAAATTTTAATGCAAAAGATCATATTTTTAGACACACAATTCAGCAGAGTTTACTGGCTAAATTCAAGGACCTCTGATGAAATATTTTATTCAATATTTCAACAGTTCTTTTCTTGACCTTTCTTAAGCACACTTCAACAAAATTCAGTGTTTTCCTAGCAAACAACCCATTGCAGGCCTGCAGTAGAGGGCATAGTTCAGCCCTGTTCATCACATTCACCTTAACAATATAGCTGTGTTCTGCCATAGAGCATTTCCAAAGCTGTTTCCATGCATTAATTTATCCTCCAACAACACCCTCCATGGCAACACTAGGTGACAAAGAACAACTGCAGATATTTTAATGGTGGCCAGTGCAGCCAATGACTTAGTTTCAAAAACTCATGTCAGCACATCACATTCTGATTTCTTCAAAGTATTTTGGCCTGACAGAGTCATAACTGTCTACCAGAAGAAGCATTTTTGTTGTTTTGGTGTATTCTTGTCTGTATCTATCTGTCTTCATTCTTCTAATTTAGACTGTTACCTCTTTGGTATCTGGACCATCCATTTATTCCCTACCACAGCAGAGTCATGACCAAGAACAGGATGTTTAAGCACATATGCTTACATAACTGAAACCTGAAAAATGTCCAACATTCCTGGGTCATCCTAAAAGAGAATAGAAGGATATTAGAGAATTCCTCCGTGAAAAATCAGTCCTTTAAAAAATACGTTAAAAGATGCCCTTTAAAGCACAGTTGCCTAGCAGCCAATTACACCCTCTATATGACTATGGAAAAAGTTCCAGTAGTGACATATATATAGAAGCTTATAAGCATATATTCATGTAAGCTTTCAGAATATCATTACTGCTCAACATGCACAAGGGATACAGGCTTATGCAAACCAGCACTGAGATATGATGACCTACACTTGGTGTTGCTTCATTGCCACCACAATAACAGCCCCTAAATGGTTTACCCTTTTGCACAGCTTGGTGCCTCTGTAATAGTTCAGCCTTGAAGGCTTAGGTAAATCTTCCTACTAAGTTAGCTAAAGCTGCATGGGTTTAAGATCACAGTCTGCTGATGGAAAGACATGAGGTGTTATGAACCATAACACATGGAATTGATCAAAACTGACAATATTGTTAGGGAACACCATTTTTGGTAAAATCATAAGCAATTTCCTGCTATCATTTGGATAACACGCTATCTATAGCACCGCTTTCCAAACTGTAAGTAACCAGGGAACTATTTGGCTGGGTTAACTGAATATCTGGGGAAGTGACAGTGCAAAATGCTAGACTTTCATTGGGAAGGAAAGGACATGGTCAGACTTGCAGGAGAAGGTGAAGTTCCTGGGCTACAGAAGTTCCACTGCACAGAGAGAAACAATAAAATGGTTAAACACTTGTTGACCATTAAAAAATGGTTAAATAAAATACAACACAAATAAAAAAAAATTTTTATTTGTTTTGGAGCTTACACTGGCCTCTTGTAGCTAAGAACTGTACATGTCCCGTACAGATCAGGAACAAATAATACGGTAGAAAGACAACAAGAATATAGACAACAGTAAGAATATAAGTAGAATGAAATCCTGAGGCAGTGCAAGTTATAGTACTAGATATAGTAGGTGACTTTACACCATTTCACTGGCAGATTCTTAAAAATATTAAATATTTCTATGATTATTTTGATGCACAGTATGGTAGCAAGGTCTCTTTTCCCCCTTCTCCCCCCAGCCTTAGTTTCAAAGACCCATCTATTTCTGCTTCTCATCCCAGCAGAAGATAGAGCATTAAGACCTGTAGAGAGATGCTCATTTAAAATATGATCATTTAGAATATGGTCGTATGGTTTAAATCTAATCTGTGAGATCACATTGTTAGTCACACAAGAGAACCAGGTTGGAGAATGGATGACAGAAAGTATGGACAGATCCTGTTGGGTAACTACTAAGGGATTACGACTGCTCAGCCCAGAGAATAGGCAATAATAACAAAAGTCTGTAAAAGCATAAACAATACAGAGAAAGTGAAAAAGCAGTGATTGTTCACTGCCTCTTGCAAAACAAGAGGACGTCATGTGAACGTATCAGGAAGCAAATCCAGAGATAACTCTTCACATGGCATCTTGTTAAGCTGTAGGACTGCTTCCCACAGGATGTCGGGGATCTGGATTCAGGAAGGAACTGGACCAGTTCATGAAGGAAAAATCCACTGAGGGCTATTAAGTACAGAAATTGCAAGTCTGGTTTAGAACCTCACTGAACTACAAATTATTGGCAGCTGGGATAGTATTCTGGGAAAGTATCCCTGAATGTTTTCCCTTGCTCTTCCACAGGGATCTACAATAGGGCTAGACTGACCTTTGGTGTAAGATGGTGTAGCTGCTATTGTGTACTTACATCACAGAATTAGCTTAGACTCAACAGAAAAAGTGCCCAACTTGCACGATGGTTGTAAACCTACATATTTCAGGGTGTCTCTCTTGTGTTCTGCTTCAAAAAGCTAGTCAAGACTGTAGGCAGCTTCCTGTACACATTTAGATCCATTGAAACTAATGATAAAATTAAAGCTCACGTTTAAGCTAAACTGCACCCTAAACTCCAGTTTCAAAGACAGAAGTGGAAGGGTCTGTGATGGGAAGTGTTTCTCAGTGTGGACACTTGCAGAACTGTATTGTATGCAGCTACATACAAGTTAAAAAATGACCAAGAACTGTTCTTTTAAGGGCCTTGCTTCAGCCCTGTGTATTTGTTTTGTAACTTAGAAAACTATTTTAAACAATGAACCTGGAAGATAATGTGGTTAATGGCTGGGTTATGTCAATGTCCCTGATAAAGCTTCTCAGGTGAAAAAGTACCAGTGGGTTTCTCTTCTATAACTGAAAACTCAACCATGAAACCCAGTGCAATTTGTGATCAAACAGATTTTTTACACCTGTTCGGAAAAGGTAAAAACCACCAAGGAACCACCTGGGTGTCAGAAGCAGCATCTGGAGTTGTGGGGACCGATAATTCACCACCCAACTAGGAAGAAGAGGTGTTATTTTTTCCCTAGGCTATTAATCTATGTTCCACCACTCCTTTCTTGCGCAGTTGAGAGATTATTTTGTATTTGCCCTTTACTATATCTAGCAGGAAGAGGGCTGTGTAATGTGCAATGACCTGGGCGCAGTATTGCTCACTGAAGACGGCAGTAAACAGGCAGGTTGTTTTAGCTGGAATCTGAAGCAAAACATATCCTTTGCCTTGAAGCCAGATCTACTTAGCTTTGGGACAGGCATGAACAAATATATTCAGCTTAGGAAATAAAGAAGTGTGGATGGGGTTCTTTATTAATTAATTAATTTATTTATTTCATGCATTGCAAACAATGGCAACTTGTATTTCACATGCTTTTTACGTCTCTTCAATTGAGATGTTGACACTTTTGATTAAATCTTTGATTAACCCAAACCTGAACCCATTTTCTCAAGCATGAAACAAGGAAATACTCTCTCTCTTTCTTCTTTTCCCATAACTTTTTGGATGGCTGATAATTTTCTATGTCATTACTGTAACATTTTTCAGCATGTGCGGTCTTGCAATATCACCTCAAGCTTTTAATTCCACCTAGAAAAATAGATTCGACTCAGTGCAAATTATGCCAGATAATGTCGCTTTTCACACAGGACGAAAAATAACAAATGGAAACCACAAGAACTTAGATTGTTTATTCAACCCTACATAGTGTTTAAGGCTACAATGCTCATTATAATGGGATACTGCACACAAAAACATCACTGTATTTTGAAGAAATCAATAGAAGGCATCAGATTTGGGAAAAAGTCAAGAGCAGCCAGTCAGTGCTCTCAACGCAGAGTGATTTGGAAAGTGTGACTGTAGTTATCTAATAAACTATCTAATTTAAAGGCCACTAATTCAGGTGCTTAACCTCAGTAGGGAGAGGTGGCAGTCAGGAATCCACCCCTCCTAACTCTTTGTCTCTGGAATTCCAGATTTTAGTGGAGAGTTAAAGCATTAGAGGTTGTCTTTGAATTTTATGGAAACAGGGATACTCCCGTTGGGATCTACAATGCAAGATATTCTGCTGTGAAATAATAACCAAAAAAGTATACAATATTGGGGTATTAATCCACTTGCTCTTGTTATAAATCCACCACCCATTGTCATCAATCCAACCTTTGATTAGTTATTCTTACTCCATCACTACCCCAATTTGTATAGTGATAGGCTCTTTGATGAAGCCTTCAGCTTAAATTAGGGTGATTTCTGGAAGATAGCTATAAGTTACCAGAGACGACAGGACTCAATACACCAGACGAATTGAGCATGATATGTAGAGGATTATTATGATCTAATGTATTCATTTGCATATTTTATACTTGTCAGAGTAGATGAATTAATAATGATCCTGTCTGGCCTATTTACAACAGCATCTCTGTGGAGCAACCTTCATGTTATTTCAGCCATTTCAACTCTAAATTTCAGGCAGCCAACACTGTGAATTTTGCCCATTGCTTTTTTTTCTTTTCTTCTAGGTATTTTTGGAGCAAATAGTGCTGGTTTTGTTGCTTCACTGTGTTTTTTTTTGAACTCTTTTGTTTGCATGCCGGAGAAAAAAAAAGCTCTGCTTGCATCTTTTCCCTGCAGAACCAGTCATGCCATGTTGTAATAATAACCAAATCCCTCCCCACATCAATGTCACAATGTTTGTTTAAGCAATCTTAAGTTCAGCTGCCAGCTGTTCTGTTCTTTGGGTTTTATTGCAGGAAGTATAAATTCCCCTTGGCTTGGCTGGAGGTGCTTTTAGAAGCCTCTGAGTGAGGGGGGAAGGGTAATGGAGGAGGGACGGGAAAGGAGAGAACAGCATGTCTATTTTTGTTGGGGCGGGGTGACAATCAGTTAAGGACTATTAAGCTTGATGGCCTTGATGTTATAGCATTGCATCTCTTTTTACCATTTCTTAATCACTGTAGAGTAATAACATCTTTAAAATTTATTGGGACAATTAGAAGAAAGCACAGTTCCTTTGACCCTGGCCGTTTCAAAGACTTCTGTGGCTTTCTTTTCTCTCTCTATTTTTTATTTTTTTAAGAAAGAATCAACACTGGATCAAACATCTTCTCAAGCAATTTCTACCCTGAAATTTATGTCAAGTTCCAAGTCACTGATAACATGGTAATTAAGCTCAAAAATAAAAGAGGAAGAATGTATTCATGAATACTAGTCACATAGAATGATTTCAAACTCATGCTATGAACGAGCAACTCACTTGGGTTGAGAAAAAAAAAAGACCGTCCAGTTCTTTGCCTGAAATTTGACCTAAATACTTTTTGAAGAGGTTGGAAGAAAAGGAGGGGAATTTAGTTAACACTTCCCTTTGTTTACATTTCTAGTGGCACCTGAAGTCAAGTGATACTGAAACCTGGTAACAGAGGTTGCTTCTTGTCTTTTATCAGACTAAGTGTACTGTCCCATGTCCATTCTTCATCTCATTTGCTCTTTCCAGTTCAGCTGGTTCCGTTTCTCCTTTTCAGTGCACTCTCTTCTATTTTGTTAGAAATCTGTGATTTTTTTGTCTCTGAATTCCTCTCTCAATTTTCCTTTTTTTCCTCATATCTTACTTAAAAAGAATTTCCAGTGTTCATTTCGGCTGTGTTTCCCACACTAAAAGAAACTTCGCTTCTCTGCTCTAGTATCAATACAGAACCAACTGCATCTATCTACTGATTTGTGATCATTTTTACATGGATTCTTTACAGCTTTCTTGTCACAGAGAATGACACATTTAAAGGGGGGAGGTGAAATTCAAAGTTGAGAACATTAAACACCTAAATGAGACAACTAAGTTACGAGTGTAGTCAACACAGCTTCACTGAACAGCTATCAGAAAGATATAATTATCTCCGGAGGACTACTCAGCCCAGCTAAAATTTAATCTAAATTGTCAACTATTGTCTCTTTCCATCATCTATTTAAAATGTCTACATAAAAAGAAGAGACTGTATTTGAACTCAGATATCCCAAAGACAAAGATGTAGACACATGCCAAATTGTAGGAAAAATTGTGTCAAGATGCAGTTTTTATTCACAGAGAACTGTAGGGCATACTGGACAACCTTTATGGCTTTTCCAGAACAGGCAAGTGAACTTTGAGTTCCTATTTTCCACCTCAGCATCCTAACTGGTGGGCTATGGCATCACCCCTTCTTTTTAGACCTGTTCCATTTTGAGCAATACATTTTGATTAGGCTAGAGACCAGCTGGAGAGGCTCACTAACTTCCTCGCACTTGGAGACCCTGTGAATTCATTCATTCACAGGGAGACCCTTGTGAGTTCTTACATTAGATCAGAAGTGGTGTCCTCGTGAAAGCTGTCTTTCCTCGAACCTAGTTAGTGATGATGAAGTGATCTTGGTTCTCTCCACAATATGTTATGAAAAGTATATCCTGAAGCAGTATGGAGGGAAATGTTGAAATATCAGCATTTTTATAAATTAAATTTTTCTTTTCTAGCCAGCTTTGTTCTCATGTTTCTGCCTTAATCACTAGACTAGGTTTCTTCCATTGCTGTGCCAGGATCAGTATCTTGTTGCTGTCATCCTTTTATGACCTTCATGACTAAAATCATATCATACCATATGTTTTGAGAAATACCATGTATTTTCATAATATAATACACATTGTGTAATCTTCTAGTACGATCACATTGAGCCCCAACTTATTAATCACCTCCAATGTAAGTCTAAGCAGTAACATGAAGTGACATGCTACATAACATTGAGGCCTAAGTAGTTCACAGTAGGGAATTGAAGGACCAGAATTTTTCCTGAGGTCCTGTTGAGTGATCTAGTTCAGTACCATGAGATCAGGATGCACACATAAATATTTCAACATCTACATCCTCCTCGTGAAGTCTACGCAGATTATAGGTATCTTGAAGTTGGGCAAGCAGTGGTCTATTACTGCTTGCTCCATTCTTTGTTTCTCCTTCATGTGCCCAGGTATTGTACTACCTGATAATCCAGTTCCAACCCATAACCGCAGAAATTTTAGATTAGTGAGTTAATGTCAAAATCTGCCAACAAAAACTCCAATAATATTTTATTCTTTTTTTCTCTCTTTTTGAAGAGTATAAACGTGGACAGAATGTGACAAAACATTGCTGAAATGTTTCTCTTTTAAAAAAGAAACCCTTAAAAATATTGAACTGCAGCATCTGACAATTTTGAATTGCTCTAATTTCAACATCTTTTTCCTTCCTCTCAGAAGAATCATGCTTTTCTGGTGTAAGTCAAGATCCTAATCAGTTAGATGTTATGGATTCAATAAGTCTGTAAAAACAGACACTATGGAGGTGGCACGTAGAGAGCTGGAACATCAGTAGTATAAATAGGCTTAGTTACAGTAATTATGTAGGAAGCACATACATGTGTTCATGTGTATTTATTTTTATATAATGTGATCAGTATTTTATCATTGTTATGCTTTATTGAGCTCATTGATTACATTTCCATAATGTCATCAAATATCTCCACAGAGGCTCATCTGCATCAATATTGTTATAGCTCTAAATCACCAATGGCTTAGGCAGAGTAAATAGCTCCCTTTAAAATATGCTATAGAGAAACAAAAGCAAACCATGAAAAACCCCAAGACATTGCTGTCCTACAAATTTAGTAGTTTGGTTACTGCTGAGAGCTGAAGTCTGTCTAGTTGTGCAGGAAAAAAGTTAAAGGGAAGGAGGGAAAAAAGTGGCATTTATAAACAGTCATGAAGTCCTGGAAGACCAATGGAGATCTCTGAATGTTCTTTCACCAATAAAATAAACTTGAAGTAAAGCCAAGGTTTCCATGAGCATGGAAATGAACTAGAAAGGCCACGATATCAAAACAGCAGAGTGTACAAATGGAGAAATCTGGAAAATCACCAGTCTAAAGGTAGCAGTGTAAAACTCTTGAATTTACTTTTAACAGAATGCACGTATGTGTTAAGTCTGAAGACCCTGAGCGCATCTCCTTTCTGGAGTTAAGAAGCTCATCTGGCTGAGTCTACCTTTGTTGGTAAGAGCTGTTGAGAAGCAAGCTAGAAGAGAGGAGGTGCAAGACCAGTCAGAGACATATCCGTGATGCACCTGCAGCATAGTACTGGTGAGGGCCAGCAGTGAAGCCTCAGCTTAAAAGCAAGTCCCAAGGGAAAAGAGGGACAAGCTACCACTTCTAGCTCTGGAAAAGTATACTCAGGGCCCTGACACTAACAGTATGAAGAACATAAACTCCTATGTGTACTATCTGCCCTTGGTCCACGCTCAGAAATGTTGAACTACGCTTGTACATGGTTCTTGGTGAGCTTTACATTAAATGATTTACATTAATGGTAGGGCCATTCCAGCTCTGAACCTTATAATTTTCAACATCTGAAGCTGATAAGGGTGGCAAGCAGTACTGCTTTTAGAGAAGTGGTTCAAACTGTTGTAAAGGTCATCATATCCAGGGAAAACACAAGCTTAAAGTATTGCAAGTTCTGTAAAATGAGTTGAATAGTGGGTACTAGTACATTTCCAGAAGCCAGGGCCAATCAGTGGCCGTTTGCTGAAATGGCATTCAAGTCTCTAAGCTGTCCTTATAGGGGAGCGGTGGGTTTCAAACATTGCTGCCAGCAAGTATTCCCTTCCTGCATAGCATCGCTGTAAAATTAATGAGAGCCACATACACGTCAACATCAGGTATCTGTCTGCTGTATTTTGTACAGTGCGGAAAACTCTATTTTCTGTACCTTCAAAGTCAGAAAACACGGAAGAAAATGACCAATTTATTCCTAAACATGTAAGTTAATATATAAGTGTGTGTGTGTGTCTGTGCACGGGTTCAGCTGTGTGTGTGTTATTTGCATTTTATGGGGTGTCAAGGACTAGCTATTTGAAAACATATAGTCAAGTTTGCCTGACATTTCATACTAGAAGTCTCTGATTTCAATACTTTAGCTTCGCTGAGGGTAAGCAATTTTATTTAAATTTCTAGACAATTCTCTGTGTCAGGAGATTCTTTTTGTGAGTATGTCTGAGAGGGATTTACTTATAAATTCCAGCAAGAAAGTGGTTCAGTTATTTTCATGAGAAAGATTAGAGGAAAAATACACAGTTTTGCCCCTGTTGAACCATGTTTTATGGAAACCATGTTTTGAAGTAAGTGTTTCAAATTCAGCAGTTTGTGGGCTATGTTAGTGATAGATCTCTTGCTGTTGTCATGTTGAAAATCACAGAATAAGTTGCTAAGCTATAAAAAAATGAAGAATATCTTAGTTAACAGATACTCTGAATTTTATTTTTGGCAGATGACCTTCCAAAGCCTCACACCTCACTGAGCTCATGCTAAGCTGACGCAGCAGGAGCTGAGTACAACTCTCCCTGAGCAACTTCTGCTCCAGGCTTCTTCGTCACCGTGTATCATCTGAGAGCAGTGATCCTCCCTCCTCTGGTTTGGTACCCAAATCCTGGTGTGGTGACAGCAGGGTATCTTCCTTCAACTTTTGAAGGGATGGCCAGAACAACAGAGAAAAGATGGCAGCAAGATGGTACAAGAAATGTCTCTGGATGTACCGGTACAACTCAGGCAGTGACTAAATTTGGCAGATGAACAAATCTTGTTTTTTCCCAGGACTTCATCTATTCTCCCCTATGTTTCTTACTCTTCTTATTGACCATGAAGTACTGCAGTATGTCACCACTGTTCCCAGCTGTGAAGGAACTTGTAGTGCTGCCTTCTGCTAAGTAAATGACCCAGGGGATCTTGGGATAAATGAGGTGACTAGTCTTGAAATTTATTTGAAGAGCCAATAGAGCTCACTAAGAGGTTGTTAAGTAAGAGTAACACTGGCAGGAAAGAAGGCTGAAATGATGAATACACCAATGTTGTGGTCCAGCATCCCTTACTGTCCAGGTGAGGAGTCTGCTTTGAATGCCGCACAGCTATCTTCTGGCCTACCACTTCAGCTTTCCTTTCATGGAACCAGGTGAGAAGCTGAAGAAGAGGGTGCAGAAAGCTGATGTTCTCTGCTGTGCCATCTTGGTTTCCCCTCTACACTGCCCTAGTGAGGCCCCATCTAGAGTACTGTCTCCAGTTCTGGGCTCCCCGCTTCAAGATAGATGGGGAGTTACTGGAGAGAGTTCAGCAGAGGGTTACGAGGATGATGAGGGGACTGGAACATCTCTCCTATGAGGAGAGGCTGAGGGAGCTGGGCTTGTTCAGCCTGAAGAAGAGAAGGCTGCGAGGGGACCTCATAAATGCTTATAAATATCTGAAGGGTGAGTGTCAGGAGGATGGG
>Ga0065711_1001188_pt1 | contig 46924 bp, 34 predicted proteins | sample Hoacrofraction12_FD_59098 | JGI IMG/M metagenome (GOLD analysis project Ga0065711, IMG submission 59098) | Hoatzin crop microbial communities from Cojedes, Venezuela - Epithelial fraction 12 v2 (version 2) | ecosystem: Host-associated > Birds > Digestive system > Esophagus > Crop | place...
TATCTCCAGAGAAGGAGACTCCACAACCTCCCTGGGCAGCCTGGGCCAGGGCTCCGTCACCCTCAGAGGGAAGAAGTTCTTCCTCCTGTTCAGATGGAACTTCCTGTGCCTTAGTTTGTGCCCGTTGCCCCTTGACCTGTCACTGGGCACCACTGAAAAGAGTTTGGCCCCATCCTCCTGACACCCACCCTGAAGATATTTGTAAGTATATGTTAGGTCCCCTCGCAGCCTTCTCTTCTCCAGGGTGAACAAGCCCAGCTCCCTCAGCCTCTCCTTGTAGGAGAGATGCTCCAGTCCCCTCATCATTCTCGTAGCCCTCTGCTGGACACCCTCCAGCAGCTCTTCATCTTTCTTGAACTGGGGAGCCCAGAACTGGACAGAGTACTCCAGATGGGGCCTCACTAGGGCAGTGTAGAGGGGAAGGAGAACCTCCCTCGACCAGCTGGCCACACTCCTCCTAATGCACCCCAGGAGCCCATTGGCTTTCTTGGCAGCCAGGGCACACTGCTGGCTCATGGTTAACCTGTCGTCCACCAGGACACCCAAGTCCGTCTCCACAGAGCTGCTCTCCAGCAGCTCCGCCCCAAGCCTGTGCTGGTGCCTGGGGTTTTTCCTCCCCAGGTGCAGGACCCTGCACTTGCCCTTGTTGAACCTCATCAGGTTCCTCTCTGCCCAACTTTCCAGCCTGTCCAGGTCACGCTGAACGGCAGCACAGCCTTCTGGTGTATCCACCACTCCTCCCAGTTTGTCCAGTGAAGTTGCAGTGAAATAACTGAAGCCAAAAATTTGGACAACTTTTAGAGACAGTGAGACTCAAAGATAGCTGAAAAGCTGAAATCAGGAGCTTTAAAATATTTTAAAGTGCTTGTAATAAAGTCTGCAATTTCTTGTCATTGCCTCACTGATCACCTCCGCCTAGTTTACACTCTTTGGAGTGTTTTTATTGATTTTAAGAGAGCTCTATTAGACTGTTATTGCTGAAAACAGACTTTGCAAGTAAAAGGCAGGCGTTCTGCTGTGGTCAGGCAGAATGAGGAGAATGACACCTCCACAGAAATCCTTGTGGCAATTTTCTTATTATTAAAAGCTTAACTCCTGGTTGCATCTCCATCATTTTTCACACTTCAGTACTACCTGTCAATCAAACTGAAAGCTGAAATATTTAAATACCATCCTGTCATCATTTTTAAGCATATATGTAAATTCAACCCACATTTTTATCTTCCACGTTCAAAAGACTACTCTGAAGAACAAAAACTCAAGTCTAAACCAGTTTGCTCTCAGGACACTGACATTCGTCAAAGCGCTGTTTCGGGCAGAAGCGTTGAAGGGGCTGGGAGCGACGCCAAACACCAAGAGGGCCCAGGCGGGACGGCCGTCCTGCCACCGGCTGTGCGGGCAGCCACCACCTTGGGACACAGCAGCCAAGCCCTGGTGGTGCAACTGCTCCGGTTTTACGAGACGTAAAACTGAAGGCTGAGGGAGCAGCTCGCCTTCCTTGCCCACCAGCTGAGGGAGGACGTCACCCGCCTGGCTCCTCAGGAGAAGAAAAAGTAGATGAAAATGATGACATTTAGAACTCAAGAAATCCCCACCCACTTTTTCTAGTCAGTCTAATGCTCTGTGTCTTATGAAAGGTTAAAATCTGCAAGACAGACATTGGATGGTTGACTTGGGAAATGCTTACGGCTTCTCTTGATTGTCAAGACCAAGAGCAGAAGTAATGACATTTTTCATCAAGCCTCCAAATCAAATGGATTCACGTGAGGCTCCTGTCTTCTCGCTACCCACCTGTGAGGATTTAGCCAGCTTCTGACTGTACTCCTTCTCAGTCTGCTTCAGCCGGCTGTTGGCCTGAAATACACACAAAAGGCAACCGGATTAGCTTGGATGAAGAGCGTGTAGAGACACTTTGCCACCGACCCCTCGGCTTGGCACCTCATCCACATGCCTATCGCTGAGCGGCTGGGCCCCATGCCAGCTCCAACGCCCTTTTGTGGCAGCCAAAAAACCGCGAGGGCTTGCCTTTGATCTTGGGCCAACTATTCATCGCTTAAAAGAGGGGAGAAATCGTACCTCTGCTGCCAATTATTAGAAAAACATAAAGACTTCTGTGGATTTAGAAAAAAAAAAAGAGAGAGGGAGAGAATGAGCGTGTGTGTGTGGCACGGAGAGGGAGGCAACGCACACACAGTTTATCAGGGTGACTCCATCCCTGAGTGGAAGGAGAGGGCGAGGAGAAGGTCCCAGGCGCAGGCTGCAAGGGGACAGTGCGACGTGGAAGACGCGACTCGTGGCTCGGCTTGGAGTCTGCAACAGCCTTTCGTCCTGCTGCACGTCCCTTCCCACGTAAAGGTGGCGATTACACCAAAAATCGATCTAACGTGCAGCCGAACCAACTGGGAGCTCTTGGACAAACAGCTCTTCCCTTCTTCTCGTGTTTTATTTTTTCCATATCTCAAAGATAAAGAATAAAACAAACTGAAAACAAGGCTGCTTTGTCATATTAGAATCCAATAAGCAAATACTTCTATAATTCTGGGGAAAAACAGCTCTTCAGGCTTTTTCCTGAAATAATTTAATTTCAGAAATAATTTGATAATAACTAAAAAATAAATTCAAATCAATTTCCGTACACAATTCTGATTTGTGTTTTTCTTGCCAAGTGCCACAGTATTATATTGATAGACCGTCCTCAAAACGCTGTCCTCAAACGAACTGCTAAGCGCTCTCGCGTTCTTGGCTCCAAAATTTGAGGACAGGTGTCTAAAGAAAAATATTTTCTTAAGGGGACAGACTATTACCAAGCTGAGTTCTGAAGCAAATCTAAGCTGCTTAAGTTTTCAAAATCTATCTGACCTCGCGTTCGAATCTTTGATCTGTCGTCCTTACTTTTACGGCACACAAACACGCGCTCCTCCAGCTGCCCGGGTGCCGGCGCCTGTTCTGGGGGCCCACAGGAGCCGCAGGACCCCCCCAAAGGCTCGGAACCCTGCTTGGATCCAGTTGCAAGGCTGAAACTCCGTTCTGCAAACACCGGGGATTTCACTCCGGCAAATAAGTCTTATTGATTTTACCGGACTGTAAATTTAGGAGCTTAAAGCTGCAGAAAGTGCTTGCGAATCGCCGCCAAGCACGATAGGGCTCGGCTCATCTCGTACAATCCAGGCACTTACGTCTGGTGCAGCTTAGTGTAAGTATATTACAGCCAGTTAAAAATAATCTTAAAGTTTATATGATACTGCAATTGAAGATCTTGAATCCTTTCAAATTCCAAAATTCTGAAACATATGGAGGTCTCTATATTTCATCTGTTTGTTGGTACTAAGAAATCTACTAAAAAAGTTAATCAAAACCAGTTCTCATGTATGAGCATAATTTTTGAGAACATGTTGTGGTTGGGTTTTGTTATAAATACAGCGAATGGAACTACATATTGGTTTAAAACAGGACACACAGGAATTCTGGAGCACCAGACAAATTAAATTCCACTTCTTCGACATTTATCACTTCCAGTGTGCCACAAACACTGTAAGCGCATATTGTGGGGCTGCATAAATAAAGAGCGAGCAGCAACACAGCAGCAGTTACGCCAGACAGCTCTCTGCCTGCTACTCTTTGCACTCAGCCTGACCCACGTTAACACTCTTTCCACTGTATTTGTCGTCTAGTTTCACACTACGTTTTACCACCACTGCATATCATAAAGTGACTAAAACTGCCAGTTTAGGGAAAAAGGTAAAATATAAATTACAGTAATAGTATAAATGAGACTTACTCCCAGAAGGGGAGAGATACCAGTCAGCAAGGGACTGCAAAGGAGGTCACATTACAGCTGCTCTCACTCAACTTGCCTGGGGTAAAAGTCTTCATCTTTCATAGAAGCAGCTTTACAACCTCCTGAACCCGTAGAATAAATCCCAATAAATAATAAAAAACCACTCCTAACTTCCATAAACAAATTAGAACTTGTTTGTGCACAGTGAGTAGAACCAGGATGACCTCTGATAGACGTGACCGAGGCGATCCAAAAGAAAGATAGGGTGAATTTCAGTGCTTTATTCCTAACTGAAGGCAAAGAAAGTATCTCCTACCAGTTTATTTAAAGGCAATTACAACATTTTATTTTATAATGACTTTAACAAATTCCAATTAGCAAAATATTTATAAGTTGTCTCCCAGTCATCACCAAACCACAGATTATTGCATTTACTTGCAGCCCCAAAACATCCTTATTTGAGGGGTCTGATTTTCCGAAGTACTGAGCTACCAAAACTCCCACTGGAGATCACAAAACCACATTTATAGACCGGCTCTAGCTGTCTAAAACTGGCTATCTAGCCCCTGTGGCACTAAAACCACAGACACCTGCTGACTTCAGCTCTTCTCTCCGGATCTGCAACAGGGCACAGGGCTTGCACCATCGCAAACCGCACGGTCGCACCAGCCAAGCGCTGCCAAAGGCTGGTGCTACAAGTTATTGCACCCCGGTCAGCTGAAAAGATCTAATTCATGGTGATGCATGGCAACACTCTTTTCTTTTGTCTTCTTTTACTGCAGAAATAGAAACCTTTCCCCTTTTTTAAACCTGTGACTAAACTAATTTAATACCTTTTGACTACGGGCTCTTGCTTTCCAGCCTAGGGAGGCATAAACCTACTCCCCTGGGGCACATATTGCAGTGCTACACACAGAAAAGCGCCTTTTTACCTGTTGTTTTTTTTTTAAGAATGACTTACAGCAAAGTAAATACGCATAGCTGTGCACAGTGAACATCACGGAGGATTTATATCACATTCATCTTGACCCACGAGTAGGTTAAAAATGGCATGGTGTACACAAGCAGCTTTTTCCTGGGCTCCTTCTACATCAGGCTGCTCGGCTCACGCATTGTATGAACCACAAGCTGCTTCTATATTATTTTAAGGGCATTCCCCCGCTTTCAGGTTACATGCTATTTCAGAAACATAATGAATAAGAATCCAACTGGAAGGTGAACACTTGGAGGGTCAGCCAGTATCCATTAAAGTCTAACTCTTTTTATAGCAGTGGGCAGCACTGCAAATACAGTTAATGGTCTCAAACTAGTTTCCCGTGTGCGAGAGGTAGCTGTTGAAATTCACACTTGGCAAAAACTCGTCAGAAATATCAATTGTAATATCCATTTTTCTAATACAAAGGTTTAAATTGGATAAGCCACAGAGGAATCCCACTGATTCAAAAATTAACTTCTGTTTAGTTTCACACAGTTAATACATATTTTAGCTAAAATTATCTGATTATGACAATTTTACATGCAGTTACTTTGCAGTACAGGGTGAGGACTGTTGCATTAAAAAGATTATGTCCTTGTTACGGTTAATTGGTTTTAAACACCAACTATAATTCTATAACAAGCCTTAAAGCATCATATTGTGGTTGCTGAGNNAAACTGACACCAACTTACAACAAAACATTTACAACGTAAAAATTAAAACCAAGAATTGGCACTACGGATGTGGTATCTGAATTAATGGATGCTATTCTAACACAGTCTGGTTTTCATTTTTTCCTTTCATGAAACAGAACAGTATTACTAATAAAACAGCAAAGGATCTACAATGGGACCACACCACAAAAGCATACCATGTCCTACCCTAATTACACAGGTTTTACATGTTATATTTAAGGTATAAAGGCATATTTGAGGAGACTTTCAGTTCTAGTTTCACTCGATGGAACACATGCCCTAAGCAGCCCCGGGGCTGCTCACCAGTATGGCTACCTCCGGTGCCGACAGCAGCTCCAGCTGCACCGCGGGGTTGGCAGACACATGGACAACTCCATCCTCCAGCAACATCCATGAAGGCGTTTCGGAAGTCTTGAATGTTCATCAAAAATGCAGCTGCTAAGAATTTTTTGGAACAGTACAAATCTGTGCATAGGGACATGGTTTAGCGCGGACTTGGCAGTGTCAGGTTTACGGTTGGACTCAATCTTAAAGGTCTTTTCCAACCTAAATGATTCTATGATTCTGTATCTTCCAGCTTTGGAATGGCGATTTTTGGATGGAAAGATAGATTTCAATTATGCTACAAAATTAATATGAAAACTAACTCCCGCAACCCAAACGTGGATAGATCTGTAAGAGTTAAGGATGCAGAGTGAAATCCTGTCCATCTTTATATGAAATACAGTTTTGTGACTGATTCAGTAGTGTTTCAACTTGATTTCCATCTCCCCAATACATAAACAAACAACCAAACCCCCACAAACATAACTCTTAAAGGGTTATATACATACACCCATATTCATCAATAGAAAAGCACATTTAAGAAATCTGTTTAGCGTATTCGCTACAAAATAATCATTTTTCAAAATGCCTGCAACTAGCTAAATGATGGCCGTACATAAGCTGATCCTCCATAATTAGTTAGATAAAAGTGTACCCAAACTTAAAAAAAGAAAGAAGAAGGAAAAAAAATCAAAGGGTGGGGGAAGGAGAAGAAAGAAAACTTGCTCCAGGGAAGAAGCAACTGTTCTCTGATGTGCAGCAAAGAATTTAACATCAAAGAACTAATGTAAATGGGGCCCATTTACCTTAAAAAACAACACACCACTCCACGTTCTGGAATATTTCTACTGAAGTTTGACAGCAATATGCTTTGTACCAAAATTCGAGATTGTGTAATTTGACAGATGTCAAAAGAAAATGACCTTCAGAATGGCTAACCATAGCAATTTTTGTTATTAAGTATGTTAAAACACTCTGTATACTATCTGTTTAAACTTCAGAGAATAGCAGATCACCTTTTAAGTTCATCTGATGGTACACAAAAATTTCATTTCAACCTCAAAGCCTGAACCATGCATTTTCCTCACGTGGCTCCCACAGGGACTGCGGGTGACTTCCTACGCCAACACTCTTGTTCCTTCTCCTGCTCCCCCCACCCAGATACCAAATGGAAAGCCAAATCTCTGCGTAACAGTGAAAATAGCATACCAGTTCAAATATGTAATCTGAGCCACCCAAAAGGCCATTAAAAATAGTTCAATGTCCAAAATGATGTTAACAGAATAATTAGTCAAGTACCAAATGACTTCAAGGGGTTTGAAAATGAATGATAGAAATCCCAATCTGTCACACCCACAAACCCTATTAATATTCTGCTTTACATTCCTCTTTTGTACATCTATAAATCTTTTTTTTTTTTCTTTAAACATACATCTTGAGGAGAAAAAAACCCTCTCACTCATGTGCTAAGTACTTTTCACTGGGAAAAAAACAGGAGTGAACAGAAATGAATCTGACACTCCACCTGTACGGAGAATTGCCGTTCTGCAGCGCGTTGCCACTCTGTGCTTAATGGGGGCCCACTGAGGAGCCGCTTGTGCAGTCCGTGCCTGCAGAAAACTCTGGTTTCCAGTCTTTTCATGTAAACCACAGTCACATCCCAACTGCTGGTAAACTGCTAAGCAGGGAATTAAGGTACCCCTCACACCGACAGAAAGGAAAATTGTGTTGAAGCTGCAACAGCAGTTCAAGAATATTCTCTTTGGTCACTGTTTCCAGGAGAGCTCAACTCAAATGACTGCTCACTTCCCAAGAGTTTCTAATCATCTGGCTGAAAGAGGAATAAATTGTTTTAAAACTACATATACACATGCACAAGAAATCCAATTGCTTTTGGTGGAGTTTGCACTGGGACCTCCCAGGCTGGCCCTTACCCTGAGAGAGTATCCCACAGCAACGTACGTACAAATTAGCATTTTCCCCAAAACACGTCAGCTCCACCCCAGGCTCAAATGTTTTAAACTTCTGAGTTTTAACAGCTTTCCCAAATCTATGGATCTGACAAATCCTGTTGTGTGAACAAGCTGGATGGGCAGGTTGAAGTTCTTAGACAGCCACCAGCATGTGTGCAAGGACAGGCTTTCTAGTGCTCAGAAATCTCTTGAATTCGTTGCCTCTAACGCAAATGAAAGAGATTCATTTCGGCAGGGGGGTTGGACTAGATGACCCACAGAGGTCCCTGCCAACCCCTACCATTCTGTGAAACCAACAGTATATTTCTAATCATTCTGAAATTATGCAGAGAAATTAAATACACATTTAAGTCTTCCCAAAATTCTGTGAGACTCCAAATGCATCCTTACACTAGTACGCAATTACTAGCTTCACCCAAATAGATTTACTCAGTATCTAAATATTTCCCAGTGTCACTCACACTGACATCTACTCAATATTGCAGTGAGCCAGGCACGTTATTTAAAACCAACTGCACGATTTGGCCTAAAATACAAGCATTGTATACAACAAAGTTTTAAACCCAGATCAATAGTCTAGGTTTGCCACATGAAGCTGTTCAATACCTTGACTACACTTTACAGTAGTAAAGTACAGGACAGTACTGTGCGTGCGTCAGGAATTTCAAGGACTGGCTGCAAACCAGTTTCATCTGAGGGCGAACTGTGGCTGCTGGGACACAGGTGGCATTGACACTTCGGCACGGCTCCTGCTTCTGCTCGACACTCAAATAAGATGAATGGAGTAAACCTAGTGAAGTTGCTAGACTGCAACAGTCTCCACATCGGGGTACTGAAGCCTGGTTTTCCCACAGCTACATGCCTAAATCTGGTACAGCACAAATACATTCCTGGATTATGATTTTTAATATTTCCTGGTTTTCCTCTGATCTGCCCAACTAAATTACGATGGTTATTTAAAGTGGGTTTAAGACATTGTATCAAAAGTGGTGGCATTTTCTTTTTCAGACCCTTAACAAATCAAACAGGCACCCAGCAGGAATTATTTGAGCTTTTACAAGCCGCCTTTATTCATCAGAAATACCGGGCTCCTCTGCTGCGCAGGCAGCTCCCTCGCTCACGTGCACTCTGTCCCCCTCTCCCGCTCCAGTGTAAAGAAGTTTACAGAATAGCTTGTATCACTCAGGCCCAGATGGTTTTGGTACCCCAACAGCTGGCAGCCAGTAAAATCACGATGGGCTAGGCTGCCAAACACCTTTGAAGATGCAAGTCAAAGCTAAAGTTTCCTCCACAAGTAGACGGCAATGGTACCGAGATGTGCTCCATGATTTGACTCAGTTAAAGGCTACTTAATAAAAGCTTTACAATATGCGGTTCTTTCAGAACTCAGAGATTTCTGAGCCCCCTGCACTTTATCATTATATATCAGCTAAGTTTACATGCCTTGATTTTTGCCAAGGATAGACTACAAGGCTCCTGAAAGGACTATAAAGGGATGAGAATGCGATTTTTGTTTTTCAGATTCTCCACTGCTGTTTTAAGTTAAATTTTGTGGCAATAACAAGCCAGAGTTAAGAAGATAACAACTGGAAAAAAATCCTACCTATGTCTCATTTTGAGACAGAACCTTTTTTATTAAAGGAAAAGAAGGAAAACTGGAAAGAAAAGGACCGACTCGGTATTACTAAGTTAACTTGGTATTACTACGTTACACCATTAAATGAGAGCCCAACAAAAGTTAGGCTCCTACGGTTGGAAAGACAAACACTGAGAATAAAACAAAATCCCCTAACAAATCCATGATCTGAAGCAATCAGTATTGCTTAGCAAGATTACACTGGATTACTTTTTGTAGTCTTAAATACAACAAAGCTTCCCCAAAAGAACGACAACGTCACGGAGCCAGAAAGCATTCCTGTGCCGATGACTGACTGCGCAAGTCCAGCAAGGTCCCAATTAAAAAGAGAATGGAATATATAGCTCCATCATGAAAGCAATTAAACACATAAATGAGACATTGCAAGACTCTTAACATTCCCAATGTTTAATTATTTATCCGTTCTCCATCCTGCAGCTGCAGGTCAGAATTAACTCCTCTGAACTAAATACAGGAGAACTCTTTTGGGGATTTGTACCTTATTCATTTTCAAGCAAACACCCAAATTCATTTCAAATTCACACAAGACCTGCAACAGCTTCACCTAAATCAGATTTTCTACAAGTTAAACATCCCTCCTACACTCAGATGTGATTGTGAAACTACTTTGATCTCTGTTCCCAAATTTATTGCTCTATGTAATCCATGACAAAATATAATGTGATTTACTGTATCTCTATATGACAGCCCAGCAGCTGACAGAACTTCGTAATTTAGCATAAGAAAAAAAACCTTCTGGCACCAAAATATACAAATCATAATTGAGGCACTTTAGTATCACATTACAATGAAGCTCATGCAGACTGATCATAAGAACTTCAAAACAATTAGAATTCTTTCTCACCCATTTAATGAAGGTGAGTTTTACTCCGTGACATGTTCTGCAGCTGCAAGCAAGTCGTTTTGGAACACTTTTGTTTCTTCACATTAAAGACTCTGAAGGACTAATAACATCGTTTTACCCCTTCCCTGTTTCCCAAACATTCCTTCCCCTCCAAAAAAGGAAAGAAAAAGCCACCTGCAGCTTTTCTCTATTATAAAGATATGAAGAAAGAGCAAATAAGTGTAAACAGTGTCTTCAAATTGTGCCAGAATTTAAATATGCAATAAAGATGGTTTATATTAGTTTGGTCTTGATAACCGAGCATTTTTGCTACAGTAAAGCTATAGCGAAAAATGTAGATATCCAGATACTGACCTAAGCAGGGATGTGATGGGCACGTTCCACGGGGCAGCTTTTTGCTGACTCTTGGCTTTGGGGGACTTGAAAAAGTCACAGAATCATGGAATGGTTTGGGTTGAAAGGGACCTTAAAGATCATCTGGTTCCAATTCCTCTGCCATGGGCAGGGACATCTTCCACCAGCCCAGCTTGCTCAGAGCTCCATCCAACCTGGCCTTGAGCACTGCCAGGGAGGGGGCAGCCACAGCTTCTCTGGGGAGCACTTTGTGTCTTCACACAAGTCTTTGTGTCTTTGTGTAAAGGATGCGTCACCTCAGAAACTTCCAAGAAAAGTAAGAATGCAGAGGTCATGGCATGGGATGCAGGAGAAATTTCCACTTAGTATTTACCAATCCCAGGCAACAAGCACCAGTTACTGTTGTTTGGATAACCAGAACCATGCACAAGCCCCTGTGAAACCAGCAGTGATCGCCGCAGGTACCGGGGTCCAGTACCAGGGCATCGGCTGCGAGATCTGTCCTCGACGTCCAGCCAGGCACCCACACCAGATGGTATTCATTCCATCATCCGGAAAGAATCTAACAAGGAATTGGCCAAGTTGTTAAGAAAAAAAAAAAAAGTGATCTCACATTACCATCAGCTACCGTACTGGAGAACAGCCAATGTTTCTCCTAACGTTATAACATACCCCAGGATGTAAAGATAAGCAAAACTGGTAAATCAGAGAAAACTGTACCTACATGTAATCAGCCTTCTCCAAGACACACAGAATTGTCAAAAAAGTGAGAGAATGAGGTAATGATTCAATTGGTCTTTAAAAAATATTTAATAAAGCTAAAATAATAAGCAATTGTGTGTTACAAGATAAAGCTGGTGTGTTACAGTTTGTTTGGACAGTGAAGAAAGGCTCAGGAAACTATTGAAAAAAATAATTAGAACAGTCATTCTGCCACTGGAAAAGCCTCCTGCACTTTGTAACCAGGAAAGTTAAGGCCAAAATGGCAGTTGGACTAAAACCGTCAGGTATGTCCCATAGAGTCAGGCTCCTGGGCCACCGAGCCCGCCGTCCTCTCCAGAGACATGGGAGATGCTGCCTGCAGAGAGTGCAGAAACCTGGCCCCCGTCTGCAGTTTGGACCCCTCGTATTCCCCCAGCACCCACAACTGCTCTGTCAGGGAAGTTACAATTAAAGTTCCGCTTATTCCCATTAGTGACTGGTTACGAACATGCTGCTCGTAAAGCTGTTTAATCCATTTTTGAACCTGCTGATAACATCTGCCTTCACAGCCCCCATGGCAATCCATTCACGAAGCTCACCATCAGGTGCGTAGAGAAGCACCTTCTTTCACCAGTTCTAAATCAACCTCTTCTTAGCTTCCAGCAACTACGCCCAAGTTCTTGGGCAGTAAATAACAACTCAGCATTCACCTTACCCACCATCTGCACGATTCTGTGAGTCTTGATCTTACGAACAGACACCAAAGGCTACAACCTGGAAGTTACAGAACTGAGAACTTGCAGAGAGTGCCCTGGTGAAGCAGAACTGGAAGAGGTGTTGGGACACAGCCTCAAAAGAAACAGGAGACAGAGGAGACAAAAAACCCACCTGTGAACACTTCTTAGACAGACACCTTTGATTAATACCAGCTGGTTAAAAAAACCCCAAACTTCTCAAACAACTAACCAACTGTAATTGATACGATAGGGAGTGAATAAAGTGCACTGAAAGACAGGGCATAGGATAGAGCTCTAATGTTATCAGTCTTTTCCCTGTTGAAAGCTATCTTTTTAATTCCATATTTTGTCATAATTTATCATTTAACTCAATTATGCTTCTTCTCTGGTTCTCATTTCTTAACGGTATTGCACCAGTCATTTTAATTTTTAACCCTATAGTGTTATTTGTCAATGCAAATAATGTGGTGCTTGATCTCCTCTCCAAACATTAATGAAGATGTTAAAAATTAAGCCTAATGCTCACGGGTGCATATTTTTTCCCACGGCAACAGCTACACCAACTACTCTTGGTTACTTCTGGAACTAGGTTTATAAATACAATTGTTGGGCAGAAATCTCAGCTGCTTTCTGGTTTGTTTTTTTGAGTTGTTTTTCTTTTTTTAAGGAGGTAGAAGCAGAGAAACTCTCTGAATAACTGAGACTATTGCTTTGAAATATCTCCTGTAGGGAGACAGCCATAAATTCTGTTTAGTCTCATCTGAGTGAAATATCCCTGAGATTATTTGATCATATTTTTCTTCATGTTTGCCTCTGTTGATTGAAGACTCTTCCAAATGGCTCCCCTAAGGGATGATGCAATTCCTGTGATCGTGTTCCTGGTCCACTCTCATCTTTCCTTCTTTCTCTTTGGAGGAATAAGAAGGAACAGTGCAAAAGGGGACACACTAGAGAGGAAATTGGTTTTCTCCTCTCATCTGTGAGGAAAATTTTATTGCAAGAGTTTCTGTAAAGGTACTATAAAGACAGATTAAATGATCTGCAGTTCTTGTGCTACCATACACTAACTTTGCTCTACAAATCTTTCCTCTTTTTGAAATACATTTCTTTTTTCTTGATCTTCTAGGCTTTTGGCAGATTTTCTCTAACAAAGCCGAAGTACTATGCTCATTCTTAATAATATAAGTTGGTGAGTCACTAACACAGCGTCAGAAACGTTCAAGAACCAAATGGAAGAAAATGTACACAGACTCGACAAAACAAAACCAACCACAATATTACTACTCTGGAATAGAGAGATAATATCATAGACTATAGTTCTCAGATTATAATGAAAAAAAAAAAATTAAGAGACCTGAGGAATATACAACTCTTCTTGCTAAGAATTAGGAGCTCTTTAGATCATTCATACCTAAGGCCGATACAAAAGAATCTATGTAATGGATTCAAACAAACATTTAAAAATTTTAGTCTAAAAAAAATAGTACATATACAATAACCAGTGGAGATCCTGAACGCATTCAGCAAGGAGAAAAACATACATCTACATTACAATTAGACATCAATTTAATGATATCATTATACTCGGAAAGAATACATGTCCACATTTTATGGTTGACCTATTTTCCCCCATGTAAATAACCAGGGTATCACTGCAACGAGTGTGAAAATAGTTCGTCTGGATGCTCACATAAATGATTAGATCTATGCTACGGCCCTTAGTGCTGAAGTTAATGAAGTGAAAGGTGCCACTCAGATCCAAGACTCTACCACACTAAGAGGCCTAAGCAGGAACCTACAGAACTGCTGCAGAGATGGTCCAGTTCCCAGCAGGTCTTAGATACAAGCTGGAACCGGTTTTGGTGGTTAATGAAATGTAGAGCTGGCAGAGAAGAAGAGGAGCTAGAGAGACAGTATTCAACAGCATGAGCTAATGGAAAGCATGCAATGCTTCTTCCTTCTGCGCAGAAGGAACTTAACGGCTATGGGGAAACTCAATACTTTTAATAGAGTATCTCTTGGAGTATCTCTTTCATCTCTGAAGATGTCATATTCTTTCTCTTCATCTTCTATTTCTTTGCCAGTGCTGAACAGTATGACATCACCTGTATGAGTACTGACAATAGTGCCAGAACAGATATTATGAATTAAAGATATTCCTACATATGCAGCATGAAAGCATGCCCAGCGAGCGCGTCCAGCTGGACTGCACCCCAGGGCTGTGCGCGCTAGTTAATTAATCCAGCATCTCAAAGCGTGAGGATAAAGGAAGAACTGAAATGCTCTCTAGGGCACATTATCAGTACTTTATTTGCAAACTATATGCAAGTAGAAGTTGTATAAAATGAAGCATCCAATTATAGCACACTGTCTGCAGATTTCTGAAAAAGGCCGTTACAAAAACCACTATATTACAACATAACTATTCTATAAAACAGTTATTCTTAATTAGGGAAGTGGTCACTTACACTGAGTACGATACTTCTAACAATACTGATTTACATTTTTAAAAAATTTTAACCTTAACTTTGAATTTCCTGGGCATTTTAGTTTTACGTGGCCTTCCCACCAGACACAGGTGGAGTGACTGTAACAGATATAGACTGGAAAACATTGTAAATGTCAATTTTTCTTTAAAAGAACAGAAATCTCAGAATGCAACTAACTGCTGCATCACTAACATCATTAAAACCTACAAGCGTCATTTGCACAGCTCTGGCCAGGCTGCACGCCGTCTTGGAGTCACAGAATCACAGAATCATAAAGGTTGGAAAAGACCTCTAAGACCATCAAGTCCAACTGTCCCATCTCTCCAGAGCAAATCATTGCACAGCTGTACTGAAATTGGAAGAATTGCAGTCCAGAAGCTAAAGTATTTGACTTTTTTTTCTTTTTAACTACAACTCCATCCCGTAATCAACTAATATGTGCATTCAGTACAGTCAATACAGCAAAATGTAGATCACTTCTCCACAAGAAAAGCAGCACTGGAAAAGAATTAGTGTTCCTGGAACCTACATAAACATTTAACAGGATGAGTCAAAATATCTAAATATAGAAGAGAAGTCAATAAGGAGATAAATGTTGAAAATTCTTTAGGGAGAAAGAAAGCACACCTTTTTCTTCCACTCCAACTTACTCATGTGTGCTGCTCAAAGCGAGCTTTTTTAGGAGCTATTTTCGGTCCCAAGGTTGCGTCCTTCGAGCACCGTTAGCAAGTCCACCCATCTGCTGGGGTCACGCTTTCGGAACACTCATCTGCTCTGCCAACCAAACACCACAGCTGAACATTACAAACAGATGTGGCTGCCAAGCTTCACGTCTGCAGGCACTCAGAAATTCAGTTTATCTCTTGCTTTTAGTCATTTCTGGCAAACCTGAAAAGGCTGCTAAGCTTTGTGCAGTCCATGACACCGGGCTGATTCGTGTTCATGCCCCAAGTGCCGCCGCTGCAGCCTCCAACACACCTGCCACCCTCCTGACACCACACCTCAGTGCAGCCTAACTACAGCTTTATGCACTCTCTCCTATGTTTATTTCTTAAAAGGTTTATGCTTCATCTCATCATCATGAGGTATGACTTCAGATTAAAAAAACAAAACTTCATATGAGAAAATGCCATAATCACTTGCTATAATGCAACGCAAGCAAATGAAATTCATACTTTAAAATCAAATCAAAATCGTTATGCTTGAATACAAGTGTTCTTCTGAAACGATATTTAAGATTTCTTAACTAATAGACAAGAAATAATTTGGAGATATTCTCAAGTCATTTTTACGTTAGAGACAGATAACAGATATTAAGAAAGTACTGAAGTCCTCAGAACATAAGTACTGTTTCAAGTTCTCCACGCTATCCTCTTGAATTTTTGTCTGACTTCTGTCCAGCACGGCTTATGTGACCTTAAGGATGTTAAAATTTGCTATCCTTATCTGATAAGGTGATTTTCTGTTCTAACAGAACTACCATGCTGCGTCTTCAAAGGCGAGCAGTAAGGCAATTATGAGTGATCGGGCTGCGGCACCCGCCCTGGCGAAAAGCAGGGCTGAAGACGGACCCCTGCCCTGCCCAGCAAGCGCGGCCACCGTCCCATCGCATCAGCCCGGCCACGCCGAGCCGCTCCGGCAGCCCCCCAGCCCCGCTCCCGCCTGCCGGGCTGGCGGCAGGGACCCGGCTTCCAGAACTCTTCTTAGACAGCAGTAACTGTCAAAAGATACTTGCTTTTAGAACCTCAGGTTCACAAACATCACCGTGCTACGTTTATCGAGCAACTTTCTGGCATTGTGTGCTGTAATCACTAACAAAACGCATCAAATAAAATACTACAATAAACAACGTAAAATCTTTGAAGTTGAGATTTTTAAGCAACAGAAAATTAAAGACCTCAGTAAATTAATTTGTGTGTCCCTAACTATTGAAAAGCTGTCTACAAATACCAACAAATATATAATTGTCCAGTGCTCTGGCAAGGGAAACTGCTCCTCTGTCTCTGCCCCCCACTCTCCTCCTTCCCAGTCCCAGTACAGCAGGGCTATGGGGAGGGCAACACCACAGAAATCCTCCATCTTCCTCTACCTATTTTTACTTCCAATTTTTCTCTTCACTTATCTTTTAGCCATTTCTTTTGTATTTCATCATGTTCACGTGAACAGCAGCCCGCAATTGCACAAAGCAATCCGCACAGAAACCAGTACTCCTCGCAGAGCAGCCCGCAGAGGAATGAGATCCTGCGCTTCGGAACGGACCGACCTGCAGAAAATCGGGACAGTCAGATGTTCCAAGCCTTAACAGCAAAATTCAGCTTCCCCTTGGACTTTCTGGAAACCTTTACAGAATTGGCAGAAAAAAGTAAATTTAGAGGACCAATTTTTCTCACATATTGTGCTAAATTTCAAGGTGACAAGATTTTCTAGGAAAATAAAAAGACTTTTAAAAACATGTTTCAAGACCTATGTTGCAATTAAGAGCGCTTTTTCCCCACCCCCGCCTCCCCTTGGATAAAATCTCCTTCATCAAAGTCCTGTGGACTTTAATAGGATCAAGATTTGAACTAAGTTAGCTGAAAACAACTTTTGAGCTTTAAATGGAGTTTGCCCTCTAAGCTACTTTGACTTTTGGACTTTGTGGCCAATTTCCACAGCTCTACACTTGGAAGTCAGAAACAAAGCAGAACAGTAAATGGAGATTTGAAGGTAACGCAAGGTATTTTCACACGTCTGTGAAAGACTTTCCAACAGATACACTTCTTTTTTTCCCCTTCTATCTTTTACTCAACATGTGCTCTTCTGATGAGAGGTAAAAATAGGGAAGTAGGCTAAATAAAAAAAATATCCAGTAGCAGTTAATATAGCTTAAAATTAGCTATTTTTTGAAAAACAGAAAAAATCCAACAAATTAAAAAAATAGTATATCTGACAGAAATGACAATTCAAGACTATTAAAGATATTGCCCTATGAAGGATTATTTGTAACTTTAATTTGAGGATGTAAAGAAGTTAACTTTTCTTTTGCTATACTACACATGTAAAAAAAGATCAAAGAAAGAAAAGAATTGAGATTCAAATTCCATTTTTAAGCAAAAATGACAATGTCTTCCTGAGTTAAAATTAATCCTTTAATGATGAATTTCAAAGGTTTAAATACTTTCTGTGACCTTGGCTTTAAATAATTATGCCAAGCGGAGCTTTCCTTACATTCAGAAAAGATTCTGAATTGTTGATCACAGCCATTTTAATGGCTTCAGGCTGGCTGATTTCCAACATAATCCCCCGAATGCTGTTTAAAATTACAGACCAAGAACCTGACGCAGGTAAATGAAATGTCACTTCCACAAAGGCTGTTCAAACAGCACACACAGACTGTTAATTTGTGTCACTGTACATCATTTCGCAATAAAATGTATGATTTACTACATTAACGTATACAAAAGATACTTCAACAACTATCTGCTTACATATACACAGAGTCTACCACAAATATTAGGCAGGGTTTTTTTTCGTTTAGCTTTTGAAATGACTCTCACATGTTTTAGCTCAGATCATCCCTAATGCAGTGAAAAGCTGGAATTCGAGACGCTGGTACAAGGGGATGCTCAGCGAGCACCGATGGGCAGTCAGTGACCTCACTGAACGGAACGGGGAGGGAAGCCTTGATGTATCTGAAACATTAATTTCTATTTTCAAGCCTTTCACACAGTCCTTGCTCAGCCGGTGCACACAGGCAAAAGTAGACCAGCCATTGTTAGCAACTAGACCCAATTTCCTTGCAGTTTTAGCCTGAACTTTTTCCTCCTTAAGAACTTTCCTTCTTTTTAAGGGAGAAAAAGCTTGGTTACACAGAACCGCCCTTTCTACTCTATCTATTCCGGCAAAGAAAAAGTGATTAGCCTACTCCTCGGCTGGCTTTGCCTTTGAAATCATCCGGATTTCTAAAGTCCTGCCAGGTCCTGACCACGGCACGGCCGCCCCCATTCCGCGCTCGCCGCGGCTGGAAGCTGCTGCCCAGCACCGCTCCGGGGGCAAACAGCCGCAGCAGCGACCACCGCCACTGCCTGTTCCAAGAGGAGAAGCCTTTCATTACAGAACCACAACACTTTCCATGCTCGCGCCGTGTGCTTGCGGCATCCAACGTCAGATCTACAGCATACGTCTATTTTTCAACTCAAGTGACCCCTGAACATTTTTCCTTAGTGAAACTTTGCTTATCTGACTTCGACAGCAATGGCTCCCCTTTTGCCACACCGCAAGAAGCAGCTTTACGTGAACCCCTTACCTTGTCCAAGGCCTTCTCTGTTTCTGCCGCGTGTATCTTTTTCAGGTCTAATGTCATTTTTTCTGCCTCCACTTTCAGCTTATTCATTGCTGTCTCGTGGTCTCGAGCTGCCCTCTGCTTCTGCTCTTCCCACTGATGGTTCAGCTCCAGCAGCTGCTGCTTCCGCTGAGTATTCACCTGGATGAGCTCTTCCTTCAGCTTGTGGATTTGGTTCTCCATGTCACAGATAACCTGAAATAAAGAACAAACAAAGTGGGGAAAAAAAACAAACCATAAAACAAAACCCACTTGATTTTCTCAGACGGGCTGTTAGCCGGGGTTCAAAGCATTCTCTGTCCCTTTCCTTGGACTCTGTTATTGCTCTTCCTCCTCTCCTCATCCATGCAGATGAATACAGCTGCCCCTTGCCCAAAGCATGGGTGGAGCAGGAGTCACCTTTTTGGAGGGGGGGACCCCACAGGTAAAGAAATTTAGTTTGTGGCATTATAATCACTGTGTATAATCATAGACGGGCTTGGGTTGGATGTCCATGTCTTTTTTTTTTTCCCTTTAAGAAATGGTCTGTCGCCTTCTAATGAGATAGCAGTGTATCACCAATCATTTATCCATCCCTGCTACAGATTATAGACGGTATTTCACCATAATGTGCTAACATGGATCAGGAATGTATCAAAGAATGTCGTCCCCCGGGTGAGGGAACTCGAGCACGCCGAGAGAGGGTGGCACAGGCCCACGCACAGAATCCTTAAGACTCTGCAATCAATACGGATACGACACACGACCTGCAAAATGGGAGACAGACTGCAGAATCCCCAGTTCTCTTTCATGCCTTCCACGAGGAGCTCGGAAGGGTAAGGAATGAAGCTCCTATACTGCAAAGCTGTGTTACTCCTGATGTGTGCAGAATACACATCGCTACTTTATAGTAGTAGCAGAGTGTACACTTCTTAATTTAGATCTACGCTTGCACATAACTCCCATTAGTTACTTTTCTAACTGCATTTCTTCAGTAGCTTCTTAAACAAAGTATAGGAGCATCGCATCTGGGACATAAAACCATCGTCCTTATAGGTAATTGTAAGGTATGGTGTTTCAAGTACATATAGGTTTTCATTCATAAACATAATTCTGAAAATGAGCATTTTCACTAAAAACCCCACACAGTATTTCCCCCTTTTTCCTCCCTGCTTCACAAGTACCCTGGGATTCTCTCACAGAGGATGTGATAACATGGAGATGAGAAACTGATGTTCTACCACACGGAAGCAGGTGACTCAGCTCAAGCTTATTAAAGGTTTCATCAGAAAATCTGATGAAAATCGCTGTGTATTCAAAGATGCCATTGCCCTGGAATGCCAGTTACGGCTTCCAGAGCTCTGAACTGGTCTCTCTCTACAACTACTCTTTTTCTCTTTTAGACATTTTTAATATACTCTCTGTATTCAGCTAAACCATCTATTTGCTGTCTCTGAGAACCACATTACTACAAATCTTTGAAAAAGAAGCATCCATTTCTGAGCAAAGTTGGGAAATGAATGACTATCGGATATATTGCCTTGTGCATTAGTATCCCAAGACAGATTGTTATAAATACTGTGATCTGAGAGAAAAATCAAAGCTTGAAAGTTTGCCTATTTTTTCAAATTATTTGAAGCATATGGTGTAATAAAAGACCCCTCAAACCTTCAGTTATGTCCTTCAATTATCACAGCTGTAATGTATATTAAATAGTATTAACCATCTCAGAAACTTATCATAAGACTGACTTTTGCTTCCATGCTTTCTTAATTACTCATTGGCATTATTCCCTGCTATGTCAAAGGTACAATCCTGTGTGTGTATGCGCAGAGATGGAACGAGCACATCATTTGTATACAGAAGCATAACACAGGCCACATACTTCAGCTCTATCAGCATTATCTCAAACATATGTTTCGTATAGTGTAATCTGCACTACAGCCTTTCCTTCCTTTCCTGATCTTTTCCTCTACACATTTAATTTTTTAAATCTGTATACAGACTAAAAATGTAAAGCACATTTTAATACATAATTACACAGACTAAAATGTAAATTTCATTTTAGTATATAATTATAAGCTACAATATACTTTTATAATTCTTTTGGAAAATAATTTCACCTCTAGATCATAACAAAATGTTAGCCTAATTGGCTTTTGCTTAACCAAAAAAATGCTACAGAGCTACAATTTCTATAGGATGATGTGGTCTGAGTTCTCAACTGATGTATATTTGGGTTTTTTAATAGCAATGCAAGTCCTGCCCGGAATAGTAACAATTATCTTCTAATCTGTGCGAGCTCTTTGAGACCTCATTCCCCCTCCACTACCATTTCCTTTTTTTTTTTCTTCTTCCTGCCTTCTTTTCTAAAACATCTTTAAAGTCCTCCGCCCCGTATAAGTGAAACTAAGATATTACATTTCTCAGAGGTTTCCTAAAAAGTTTGATACAGTACTTAGGACAAGGAGCCAAGGCTAACTTCTTATAACACAGGGAGAAATCATTTATAAATCATATTACAAGCCAAAATAGAGACTGGGCAATTCCTGACTCAACTGTTAGGTCTTTCTTCTTTACTTTGTTCTATATTCAATAATTCCTATACAAAGCCATTAGAAAATCAAATAGCACAATATAGTGTTTTCTACAGCCACATGGAAAAAGCAACAGCTCCAAGCCTTCAGATTCAAAACCAGGGAGCCAAAAGATATGGGGCTGAATTTTGTAGGTAAAGTAACAGTAATTAATATGCAAAGGAGCATTAACGTTGGACCTAGTTGATGGCAAAAGCAGATTTGGTTCTATTAGGAAAGAAGAAAGAACCTGAAGACGGGGTGATGGCAGCGAAACTAATATGATTAAAGGAGTCCTTTTGGAGCAACTTCACTGCTAGTAAGATGATGTTAAGAGACATCTAATCTCTCCAAAGTGACTGGAAAAAGCTTATATTGGGGATCACAGACACAGTTCTTGTCAATTACTTTAAAATAAGTCTAGTTCTCACAGCCAGATTATTTTTTCCCATAAACAAAGTCACTGGCAGAAGCGGCTTACAGCCCAACAACTTGCTGCGTACGACAACTTTGCGTGACATGGATATCTTCAAACTGCTAAGGGAAACGAATCCTAAACTTTCCATCACTAAGATTCTGCTATTCCACATGCCAGGTTTAATAAACTATTATTAGACTTAAATGCAGTCAAATTAGTACTACTAGGAAAAAAAAAACCAACAGATGACATAATTTTGTTGTCAAAAATCCATGAAATATAAAACTTCAGAGCGATGCAATTACAAAATCTCACTTCTGATGCCTGAGATCTGAAGGTATAACGCTTGCTTGGTTTCCTTGGAAAACTGAACCCTCTTTCTCAGCATTAGTTTCTTAAATTCTTTTCCTGGCTGTTCCAATCTAAGTTTGTGAGCCATGCCTGCCGAACTGTTTGCATGGTCCAAACAATACCTTGGGTACAAGAGCTGCTGTGAGAAATACACATCTTCAACACTCCGCTAGAGCCAACTATTCTTGTATTAAGTATAAGACTTAAACTTAAGAAATACTGACTTTACAGTACATAATAGGTCCAAAAATTTATTGCTACTTGCTGCCTTTTGTGGATCAAAATGTTATATAGTCTTTATTCCAGTTGTATAGGTACAAGTAAATGAAATAAGAGAGATCTGTATCTTTTTCACAAAGAATGCAGAATTTCATCATGATTCCACAGGATGGCCATGCCATAGCAGCATGCCCCAAACAAGAAAGCAGTTTGTAAAATGACCATTAATCCGCATACAGGAAAACAAATAGAAAGAAAACACTAGCTTACAGAGTATCCCAAATGGAACAAAAATACAAATATGTAAACTGTGTGACAGGGTAGAGATTTCACATGAATTTATACGGCACACTCGGATGTATGCGTATGCGCGTGGAGACAATCCCATGGCCAAAGAAACTGCAAGCTGAGATGGTGATTTCTATTTCTGTTTCAAAGGAATAACTCAGAATTCTAACTAAGAATATCTGTGCTGAAATAGTGTCATAAAAAGGGTGGGTCATAAGCCCACAGCAATTTGCCTGTAGGGAAAAAATAGACTTGAAAGTAAAAAAGAAGGTTGCTCATTCACTTTGGCCTATTTAAAATGCCAATAAATGTACTGCATGTTATTTGGAAGGAAAACATGTGCTCTTAATTTTGAAAAGTAAATTGCATAAGAAAATACAAAGTTGGCAAAAAGTTTAATTTAAAATCTGTTGCTGATGTATGAAACTCTGCTACAGTTACATGCAACAGAGATGAGAAATGGACCAAACGACTACAGTTTAATTAAAAAAAAAACACACCAACTTTTCCTTTACTTTTCAGGAGGCTCATACTTCAACCCCATGAAGCATTTACTTGGCTCATTTTCTAAGGAAGAGGCTGGAGCATGACCGCATCTTCTATATTGACAGTGATGGAATACATGGACTTCACTGTCTCCCTCTCAGTGTATTACACACCAAACCACGTCCACCCCATCGCCATATTGAGCTTCAAATGGTGTTGAGGGCATTTTAAACTCACAAAAACAAGGCAATGCAGAGTTAAGATCAAATCCACTCTTAACTTCTTCCCCCAGCTCAGATCTAGTGTCATTAGGTTCAGCAGTTTTTCCAGTAAGTGACTCACGTCTCCCAGCAGATGAGTCGCAATAACCCTTCATCGCTCTTCGTTGCTGAGTGCACTCAGGCTGCTGAAATAACGCATCGCTTTTAAAGAGCGCTGCGTTTCCCAAGCGGAGCATGACAACTCTTCAAACAGCTTCAGAAGTCTTCTGCACTGGGCTAACTTGGCTTCAGCTGGAGATGACTGCATAGGTCTCAACTTAATGTGTTTAATTTTGTCTGCATGTAACATTAAAAAAACCCAGCAAACAACCAACATCTAAAACCCCTCCAAAAGCTCTGAGAAGTTTCATGGACTTAGCTCAGACATGAACTGCTAGGTTAGATGATCACGATGATCCTTTCTAGTATAACAGCCTACAATATTAGCCCATAAGTAACAGCCCTATCTGAACCACCAATATGGAGCTTCTGCCTTGGTGTGCCACTACTTTCTCAGCATTTTCTATGCTGGAAGAACATTAAAATCAGTGCACACATTTGAACCGCGCACAATGTGAACCCATCAGCTGAACCCTTCTGAAAGGGAGATCTGTTTCTCTGTGTCCTGTTACGCTGGCACCGTGAGACAGAGATGGATGAGGTACACGTAACATTTGTTATTGGGTAGGGGGTTATTTTTGAAAGGAGATCAGTCCAGTGAAGGGAAAGAAAGTCTGTAGTAAAAACAAATTTCACTTTGATGATGAAGAATTAAAAGGAAAATAAGGAACAAAGTAGAAACACCCAGTGATTCAGTGGTGACAATGAGTCCCTTTTACCCACAACAGTGCAATCCCCCAGAAGAGGGGGATGAAGTCTCCCATCCCAGTCACACAGCAGCTGGTGACATATTTACTGTGAAACATCTTAGAAGGGATTAGCTGTGGAAAGCGGGAATCTGAACTACTTTAGCTTTTTTATTAATAAACAAAGCTTTCTAAAGTGCTGAGAAACAGATAATACAAGTTTCTCTACCATCACAAAAATAAGCAATGCATCTAACATACAAGAATGCTAAAAAAATAAACAAATATTGTTTGCTTGCAGCTCTAAGCTTAGAAGAAAGTATAGCTGTAGGAACTTCAAAGATGTGTAAGGTGGTTTGTGTTGAAAACAAAATTGCTTTATATTAACGACTCTTACTCCTGCAGTTTCAGCAAGTCACAACCACTGGTCTCACACCTGCTCTCATTCTGGGGTTAGCGAACTATCCCCATGATTTCTACCCTTCAGAGTTAGGCAGCCCAGTGCAGTACCATGGGCCAGACACAGTCCCAATGGCGCTCTGATCCTTTTCTCCACAAAGCATCCTACTGAGTCGGACTCACTGGTCCCAGCATACCTCTGCTTTTCTCCACGCCAGTTCAGCCAGCTGGCAGTTACATTTGGGGCTCCTTTGTAATACAACAGTGATACAAAGGGTACAGAGTAGTGCTGACAAAAGCTTTTGTCTAAGCTATAATCTAATTCTGAAGAGATATCAAATCTAAACCAGTACTTTAAAAGAACTTTGAACCTGCAAGTCATTAAAATTTAGTAACTCAAGTTTTTAGTGTCATTTTCTAAATATAGCTTTGTAATTAACTCAAGTATCTCCACTCTAACCAACTATATTGAAAATATTTTCTATACCACAGAAATTTCAATTAAAAGAGGTTAAGAATTTATTATCCAATTTTTCTTGTGACTGGTAAAATCAGCAATCTGTCAATATTATGAATCCTTAAAAAAAACAGATTTGATGTGCAAAGAATACTACTTCCACAAATGTCACACACATTGTCACACGGGTAATGATGTGGCAGAGCGCAAATTAACAGGGATAAGTAATAAACAGCTATTTAGCTTTCACAGCACAATCTATTATACTGTCAAGTTCAAATGCCTTTTGGGTAAGAACACATAGGACCATAAAATTGGTAATTATGGGAGCAGATAAATGAAATGGTGTGAAATGAAGTGAAAATGAACAGCAGTTCAATGACCAACAGGTTGGTCTCACCTCCTAAGAGTGCTGATCGGATTTGCCAAAAGGAATGGGGCTGTGCAAGCTCTTCTGGAGGAAATCACGGAAGCTCTGCCAGCACCACCCTAATTATAAGTAGTCCTGATCAGTAGTCTAGTACTTCCTGGAAACACTGAAATACCCGTAAAGCTAAAACTTCAGTACTAAGAGAAATACATTTTATCACATGCTCATATAGTATTTTGTGCATACTTCAGTGTTCTCATTCCTGAGGGAAAAAGATTCCATCCCTGACGTTGGTGCTATTGCACAGCTCCTTAACTAGAAGACATCTTTATCCTACATATGACTACGTTGCAGTGATTGGGTGAAGTTATTAATACACTCACAGTTTATAAATCAGGCTGTGATGCTGTAAGATATCAAGTTTAGGTATTCTCTTGTAGGAAAACTGTTGCGCAAACCAGAGTTTACTCCCTAACCTGCACAGCATAAGAACACTGGCAGTTCTCTAGACTCAGACAGACAAAAGTTCAGTGTTAAAAGCAGTACAGACGGCAACCATAGCACTAACAGTAAGATCTTTGCTGTTCAGCAGGGTAAAATCTGAATCGCCATATTGCAGGGCTTATACAAAGGTATATCAACTCCACCTCAACACAACCCCAGCTCTTCTCACCTTTGCAGATGTATCTCGCATCTCTCTTCAAAACACCCAGCAGGACTTGTAAAGTGAGGTGTTGAGCTGCTAACTTACATATTTATTCTATTAATTTTAACAGCATCAAGCTGCTTTTAAATGTCAAACCTCCTTTCTAAGATTCTTTACTTGGACTGTTTCAGCACTGTCTATGCTCTGAAAAATGCCTCTAACATTTATGAATCTGAAAAAAGTATATTCCTACTAAGCTTGCTTATTTTGTGTCTACTCGGGTGTTAGTTAGGCGTGGGGGCAAGTTTAACACCACTCTACCTGTACAGTACTGCTGAAGGCTGAACACCTCTACAAACTTTTTATCAGGGCCTGTTGTGGTAAGACAAGAGGGAATGGTTTTAAACTAAAAGACAGTAGATTTAGACTGGTCGATGCCCCATCCCTGGAAACATTCAAGGTCGGGTTGGACAGGGCTCTGAGCAACCTGACCCAGCTGGAGATGTCCCTGCTCACTGCAGGGGGCTTGGACTAGGCGGCCTTTAAAAGTCCTTCCAAGCCCAACTATTCTATGATTCTTCATATTCAAACCATGGTCAACTTCATTTTTTCCTCTGCACTTAACATAGTCCCCCAAGAAGTCCAGCACCCTTTAAACTTTATTTCTTAGCAATGCACTTGCTGTATCTTGTTCTACAGCTCTTGTTGTACAGCTTAAGCATTTGCCTGAAATGCAATGCAAGTGCTGACTCCTGAAGAACAATAAAGAGAAGTTACCTTCTGCTTAGCTCCATTTTTGACAAAATTAACGAAAAGAGTCCATCCATGTCATTCCTATAGAGAAACATGCTTAGGCAACATTTCCACAGGTAATCCAAACCCCAGACTGTTCACTAATTTTGCCATATATTTCTGAAGGCTGAAAAGAAATATGCAAGACACAGGTATCAAAATGCCAGTAGGAAAAGTTACACTGAGAATATCAGCACCACTCTTGTCTCTACATCTATGACTACATGTGAGAATGTAAGAATTTGCTACTCCTATCTGCTATCATTTGGTATTAAGCAAAACACAAATTTTGACCTTTTTTTCCAACAGGAATGCAGCGAAATAGATCTGGACTTTTCAAGAAGCCAGTTAGCTGTCTAAATCCCAGTTATTGTGGATGGCACTTAAGCTACAAACTACTGCGGTTCAAAAAAATGGGGGGGAGGGGGGGAGAAAGAAAGAAAATCAGACATCCATTTGAACAGCTCCACAAAGAGCTTAAAATTAACGGAGCTGATTTTGATTTCTTAATTTAAATAAGTCCATTTGATGCTAATTTAGCTAGCAGCAGCTAGCAAGCAGAACTTCATATAGGTTGGTTATTGTCACTGTCTTGCTAATAAAATTATTTTTAGCCATGTGGAAGAACCTCACACCTACACGTGTAACTAAACAATACGGTGCACTGGTGAGTGAAAGGATTACTTACCAAGTTGAAACTGAGATAAATGTAAATAGATTTTCCACTCAACAGTTCTAAGACCTGGAAAAGAATTGGCCCTCTTGCCTGGAAGACAGACCCAGAACAGTTTCTTGCTACCTGATATACTGTATTTGCTTTGAAATAGATTAGTGAGTCAAATACTAAAACATCCAGCCTTCTTTCTCCTCTCTTTTTATCTGATGAAAGAAATGTTTACATTTTTTATTTCTCTTAGTACAAACAAAATGATTTGAATAAAACTACTAAGAGACTTACCTGGAAAGGACTACTTGGAGGACTTCTTTCCTTCTGTCTTTCTAACAAGAAATGTAACGGAGACACTCAACTGGGCACCCAGTAATCTACAGAACTGCATTAATGGAACATAAATATGATGGAGATGCAACAACAAAAAATCCGCCATAAATACCTGCTTAATGCAGTGATCCCCTAAAATGACTTGTGAGAGCAGAATACAGATAGAGTGGCAAGAAAAAATAAATAAAAATCTGTATCCAGTATCAGGTTTGCTGCATCATACAAACCGTATCCCTAAACAATGACTGATGAAAATTACACCAAATACAAGTGTTTAGTCTTCCCTGTTTTACCTTGTGAAAAAACACAAAGCTTTATTTTCTGTATTTCAAGATGTGAAAGGAAAAGGTTCCTTTCAGCTGAATGTTAAAGATACATTCAGTTCTGAAACAACACTGGAGCAAAGCTTGCTCTGAAAGTGCAGAACAGCTCCTGACATTCAAGGAAGGATTGGACTTTAGCCCCCGTTTCTGCGTCCCATTGCAGTACAGATCCCTGCAGGGGACTGGGAAGAACTACCTGTCAATCCGACAGAGCCTTTCCGTGTCCAGCATCCTCTAAGTAAAAGCTTTTAGAAAACATTTGCATTTACATTTTCCACGTATTAAATTTAAAAGCATTAGCATTTCCTGAACAACATGTAATTCTGATTTAAATGCAGACATGATGTATTAAAGATTTAAGGATTATTACAGACATTCATCTCTATGAGGCAGCAAAATTAAACGTATTATAATTCCTAATTTGTTCTCAGCAGAGGTACAGGCTGTATTGTCCACGAGAAACATCCTTTCCCTGTCAACTAATGAAAAGACTTCACTGTAAGTAACAAAACCAACACAACCCCACCCCTCAAAGTGCCCCCCAGAAAAGCACCACACACTTCTCTTATGGATGCCTTTGCTTAAATTACTGCTCAGAACACCTACACCTTTCAAGCATTCCAGAAATATTACCCCACACGTCCCGTAAGGGTTTTCTGGTAACAGAAATGGTGTCGCTGGCAAAACTTCGCAGGACAAACATAAGACAGGATGCAGATACTAAGCCTAAGTAATAAGCTGCATAAGACATCTCCCATTTTCCGCTCCTGAAGTTAATACTTGTAGAAAGGCAAACTTTGGACACGAACTGCCATTCAGTCATCGCCTCAACAAGCAGCTGAGAGACTTGAGGAGGACTCGAAGTTCACGCTACTGTCCAAGCTCTACCCTGACTGTTAGTCAAGGTGAAAAAGAGAAATTTTTCAAAACTCCAGCATAATCACAGGAAGCCAGCTAAGGAACTGAATGCTGTTATTCATTGGGCCGATGACTAAAGATGACTTAAATGCACTAGCCTGTGTGTACTATTCTGCTCTACTAAAGAACCTAATACACCAGGAAACTCTCATTACTGATGTCATGCTGCTATATTGAAGATGACAGTCTTTAACCAAGCATGAAGTCCTCATTCTCGGTCTCATGAATGGCAATATGTGTGGGCAGAAATCCTGAAATCCAGCAGCTTCAGAAACAAAAATTGTGCCACTTACAGGTTTAGACTTTAAAGAAATAATCAGATTCTAACCTTCAAAAGAACCCTCATTTCTGCAAAGCAGTAACCATGGTTGCAGTACTTCTGTTAATCAATGAGTTGTGGTGAATTCTTCTCTGCACGTTAGCTGCTTACACAAATGAGATGCAGAATTACACACACGTGTGCAACTTTTGACCTTCTCCTTTTTGAAATCAGCTCCTAATTGGAAGAAGCATATTCTAGTTGACTACCTTTAGTGTCAATCCTTATATCAGACAGATAAATTTGTCACCTCCATCTGAGGATGAAAATGCTAGAGAAGGAACTCTTCACTCCAACCTAGGCGTTAGGCTGGAGTCAAAGGCATCAGATGGTGGCACCCACTGTCACACACAGACAGCTGACACCATTTCTAGTTTCCCTCTGCACCTACATCCTCGAGTGCTGGTTGCACTACTTCCATCATCTCAACCGTGGCTCTTCTAGTTCAGAGACCTTCTGGAAGCACCATCCTCCACAGCTACAAGTTCAGAAAGACAAGATCAATCACAGGATGATCTGTACAAAATAAATGAAAACTGTGTGCATTGCATTTCTTTTCTTGGAATTGAGAGCATTTTTGGCTCAGTATCTTCCTCTGGCACCTTTACATTGATCTCTATCCTTTTCATCCTTCTCTGTTTGTCCTTGAATTCAGTTGATGGCACTTCGTTTTCTGAATGACAAATAGGCCACTGCATCCTGGGGCAGAAATTTCTTCAGATCTATTTATGCAACTGTTTTGAATCTACCGTACTTTGAAGAAGTATTAGTATATAGTTTAAATGTAAAATCTAAATACATACTAACCATCCAAATTCTACGCAATACCAGTAAAACAAAATAACCCACTAAATATACCTATTTATACAGGTCCACATTTATATTTATTACCCACTCCCCCAAAAAAACCCCACAACCTCAAAATTGCCCTAAGAGATCAGGAACAATGTATTACTCCTAAACTGAACACCCTGGCCGGGAACAGCGGTTGTGGGGAAGGCTCGAAGGCGACACTGCTGACGGGAGGCAGCGCACCGAACGGAGCGGTCTCCTCTGCGCAGCAATGAGGCGCCGTCTTTTCAGAGGACATCAGCTGCAGACTTTCGAAATCTCCTGCTGTGACTTTTCAGGACAGCATCACTGTTTTGAAGGACGCAATCTGATTACGTCAAAGTCAGAAATCATGACCATGTACCACATTCCTACTAACACAAAGTACGAAGATCAGGGAACTATTAGAGAGATTACTTCTTCAATACCGTGAGGCGGTATTTTTGACAAATGGCATCTGATGCGTTTGTTGAGACAGAAATTTCCTTTTTCTCCATATGCATGAATAATTACCGCATTAATGAAGACTATTGCTATAAAGGAATAGCAAGGCTGGCTCTGCTAAGCCTCCTTGAAACTCATGCACAGAAAAACAAACATTGCCTCCCATATAAATGACTGCATTAGAAGCCATTACTGATTAACGCCGCGTATTTTCTCTCAGCCTCTGATGCAAAAGATGCCAAAGAAATGTTATCACAAGGGTTTGTTTGCACAGCTTTAGAAATGATAGTAATCTACTAAGTATCCGACACAATAGTCGGGTAGAGCAGGTAAGAATTAATGGGTACCTTTCCCCCCCCGAATTTCAGATGCTGCAACTGTTTTTCCCTTTATCAAACCAGCTCGGCCTAGCCTGGCTTGTCCCGCAGTGACATGTATATTGAATACAAATCAGACAGCATAGCTTTAAATCTGTGTTGCAGCTCTCATTTCCAATTCGAGAACTGTACTATAATCATAAGCTTCTGGTGGATGAAAGGAAATCAGCTCTCTGAATATTAGCTAATGCCACATTTGCAAGTCCTGAAGAGATCTGTGCTGTTTAAAAAAAAAATAGATCATTTCTCGTGAACCTATATATATGAATCGCTTTGTACTGCTCGACTGATAGAAGCGATGCCTGTGCTGGGATTAAACCCTTTTCATCATAAAACCTCATCTGGTTCGGAGTCCAAGTCCATCAAACCTTTTCCCTTTAAAGTCCCGCCTTTGATTCTACATCAATTTATTCAAACCGCAGCTGGGTGGCTGAAAACGAAAGGACAGCATCATTTAAACCAACCATGTTCCTAACTTGAAAGAAGGGCTATAATTAAAAAAATGGGCATAAAAGAATGGAAATGGGATAATATTTTTTAATGGTAGTTCAAAGGCCGACAGATGTCAGAGCCTTTGAAGATGTCAGTACACTGAGCTAGAAGTTGCCATTAAATAGTTTGCCTGAGAGGTGAAGCAGCTTTTTAATGACTGAAAAAGCCCTTGCAGACACATCCTTGTGTTTTTAATTTGTCAGAGTTTCTGCAGTATTTTCTGATTAATGACACATGATTATAACTGCATAGCATACATATTTTTATACTTGGTTAAATGAATACTTTATTCCACATTCCTTCAGCGCCAGATAAGAACAGGACAGCTTTACTACAGAGTCCAAAACTATTCAGATTGCTCAAATATTTATGGTAATTTGAGGGGATTGGCCAGATACAGAGCTACTATGTGTTGCTACCTTTTGTTCTTTAATGGTGTTCTTACTACTGCCATCACAATGTGCATGCATTCAGTGAGCATGTGACCCAGCAATGTGTTGTAGCCTTCTCGTGCACTAAACAATCAGAGCTTTTGTAATTCACTGATGAACAAAGTCATCAAATCAAAATAACATTTAGAAAAATTCCTCAGTTGATCCTAAACAATACAAACAATCGCTGCCAATGTACTGTACGTGGGAAATAACTTTTCTCAGAAAAAAACATATTGCTAGGAAACATCATGTTCAGAAGAAAACCACCAATATTTAGAAACGCAGATAAAGTCCTCATCTCGGGCTGAGAAGACGCTCCTGCAACATCCCTCATCTCTCTGTTAACATATGCAAATTTTTTGCATTTTCACCGTGAATGGAAAACATTGTAGCCCAGATCCCAGGGACAATTTCTTTTGCTCCCACCAGGAGCAAGCTCTCAGATCACTACAACAGTCTTTTTTCCTTCCAAGCTGAGCAGGTAGAGCCCAGAGAAGCAGCCCAGCCCTGGGGAGGGACAGAAAAAGCCAGTACCACACGCCTTGCGTTGTATCACACCTATGAACACAGAGTTATTACCAGGGGATTTGATTCACGTACTGTTCTTTCTGCTCTTCCAACCTAGGCTCAGTTTGTTAATTGGATCATAAATAGAAATATGATGGGCTCAGCTAAAACTTAATGTACAGAGAGATGGGAGGTACCTTAACAGAGCTTTGTGAAATCAGTTGCTGGTCTCCCCAGAACATTTACATAATTTCATAAATACGAATATTTTGCCTGTTGCCATCCATATCCATCAGGAACCTCTTTGTAATAACCACGCTACCTGCCACTAACACCATGAACCTCCTCGAGGGGAGGAAGATAACTGCTGGATACTCACTGCTACTCTGAAGTTGCATGCGTCTACCAGTGGAGATGAAGCAAGCTGTTAGCAACTCCTGTTCCACTGTGTTCAAGACATCGCATAGCTATCCAGCTGCAAAAGCAAGCACTGGAAATTTTGAAAAGGAAAAGTCTACGGCTGCAGAGAAAAGCAAGGTAATTCTGAAATCTAATTCTCCCAAATCTATTTATTGAATGAAAACAGAGTCCTAGGAAAAAATACGACTATTTGGGGATTCCACTATAAAGAGCATGTGGAAGAGGATCACCTTCAGCACAAACAATTGTAAATCCAATTTGCAGCTAACCTGCAGCCTTCCTTCTCAGGTTATTCTAAAGCTACCTTCAAAGATAGTTCTATTTAAAAAGCAAAACAAAGCCTAATCTACCATGCATCACTAGAATACTTGACCTGAATCTCATGAAGATTTGCAACCTCCATCTAGGAACGCTGCATTACACACTTTGCCACCATTCCTAGAAAACAAAACCCCACGAGCGCGCCGGGGGGCTGGGAAGGTGCTCAGCCGGCTGGGTGGAGGTGGCTGCAGGGAACAGCAGCTACAGCCAGGCTGTCACCCAGAGAGGTGGGATGAGGGGCTCCCTCGCATCCCGGGAGCCTGGCAGGCCCCAGCTACACAGGCTCGCAGCAGGAGCGCTGAGACAGGGCCATATTCTGGATGTCATCAGACGAGGGGAGCGAGCCCTGCGCATCTGCTTCACTCCAAAGGCCGATGATGTTGCCGTTGTACAGAGATGTGGCACCTTCTGTTCATATTCAGTTATTATTTTAGCACTATGGTAAAAATACGGAAATAAAATCGCAAATTTTAAGCAGCTATAATTTAGATGAAATATCTAAGCTGTGGGACTTTCTACTGAATTCCAAATTAATTTTATAAACTAAGGGAACGTTATCCACAAAAGATGTATCAGACACATGAATAAACATTACAAGATCATTCTAAAATGGGAAATATCTGACACCTTGAAAAGAGTGTTTTGGTACAGAAACCCATGTAAGCATGCAAAGCTGAGCCATTCAGATTCTATCCATTAGAGGGCAATAATACATACGCACACATACTTCTACATATACACACACACGCACTCTCTCACACCCCTCCAACTGACTTTAGCAGCAAAACTACTGTTTTCTCTTTAATATTACCAATGGTACATTGACAGCTTGGGTTCTGTTCCATTCTCTCGCGCTCCGCTGCCCAACGGATCAAAACTTACAATAACAAATTGTTCTTTAAATTTGCTTTCCTACAACGAAATCAATACAATAGTTTTAGAAGACTTACAGCTAGTTCTTATTAAATGTGGCTTGAATAGATCAAACAACTAGTGCGTACGTAAGCACCTAAATCATTATAAGCATTCACAAACATTGAACAGACAAAAACGTTCTTCAGGTGTTCATCTCTCACCTACAGTCAAACACTTCTCCCTTTCTATTCAGGCCCAGAAGAGACCTTTGGTAACAGCAGTGCCTGCAGAGGTGGCAAGCCTCCAATACACTTCAGCAGTCTTGCAGTGCTACAGACAAACCCTGGAAAGGCTTTGTTACAATGCCCATAGTAAAGCCACTTGACGGAAACAGCTCACACGCCGTGTCTTCCGCTTTCTTGCTCAAACCATGTCAACCCACTGATCAACTTCACTGTTTATCACGGGTCCTCCAACTTCTGCTTGCTGCACCCCCTTCCAATATCCTCTAAGTACATTTATGTTATGAGCATACTGGGACAGGACTTGTCTGTTGATCTATATTTTAACTAACACAACGTAGACTCAGACTCCTAAGAGGATTCCAGCAACATAAATAATTACCATCAGCCCCTAAACTACTACTAGTCAACAAGTGATTAGTTACTGATTAGTATTCTTGGGGTGTACAGTAACACACAGGCAGCTGTTTCAGTCACATAATGACCACTAATTCCTACGAGCGTGTGGACTGCATTGATTTGTGTTTGGGTTTTTTTAAAATATATTATTTTGCAAATATCAACCTGCACTTCATCAGAAACCATAATTCAGGTAACGATTTCAACTAACGGCTAGTTGTTTCCACAGACAGCTGAATAAATATTAATTTTATAGTATACTAGAGGTTTAATTGAAGATCTGAATTCAACTTCCTATGGTCCAAGATGCAGACGTAGAACAACACGCTGCTCATGCCTGCCAGCCCAGGCAGCACCCGTGCGGGCCCTGCAAGCGGCAGGAACCTGGAACTCGGAAATCCCCAACGATACCAAATGCAGCGGGAGAACATGCAGCTACTTTCAAATATTCCAGCGTAGTCTGTGCTTGCAGTGGCTGCCTTTCCAAAATCACTTTCCTCGCTGTTTCTTTATTCTAAATTCATTTTACAGATGCCAATACAGTAGAAAGCACAGACTACAAAAGAATTCAAGCTGTCAGAGACAACTCTAGAAGAATTGTATCACCCGTACGAAAGATGGAGTTCAGTCTTCCTGGGATTTTCAGATCTGTTTCAAGTGAAAACATTGTGTCAAGTTTTTTTGTCCTTTTTTTTTTTTTTAAACTACATCAATGCCTTTTTTATGGAATCTTTAAAACCTGAAAATGGAATATTCAGCATCAGGGAAATATTTTAGGGGCCATAAATAAAGTTTTCTTATTTACAATATTTCAGGAGGACTTACACATGAATACAAATTAGTATGAGATATGTAATTGCAGGTTGAAATACATTGTTTTCTCCATTAAACAGAAATCTACAGCATCCTTGACATCGATTTCTGTCATTTTGTCATGATAAACACTCAGGTATTAAGTGCCTTCCACATCGTGCACCCAGGCATGATTCCAATTAGTGCTGAATAGAAGACAAAATGTCAGCCTAATAAAAGCTTCAATTTGCAAAGTCTTTGAACATCTGATGATATCATCACTTTGCCAATCATTTCTTGTACTTTGGCTTCTTTTTTTCCGCACCACCTTCCCTGTCAAAAGCAAGTCTTTCAAACCTACAGAAACAGCAGACATGAACAACGTCAGTCATTGGTCTGGCTGAGCTAAAAGATCCAAAAATGACTCCCCAGTACATCAACAGAGAACTCTGATGTGCACAGTATTTCCTCAAAGCTAATTTGCTGCCAACATGTAGAGTAATTGAGGGAAAAAGGTCTACTTTAAAGTCATGCTGTGAAAAATATTTTTTTGCATGAAATCAACACTGAAGACCTTAGCTCACTGTCAGAGTCTGTGCCACCCTTTCAAAATGAAGAAACAGTATTTGTTCAGGTGACAATCATTTCTTCAAAGGTGACTGGACCAAAGAACAGCTCTGCTGTCTGACTTCATATTGAAAACATTCACTGTATTTTGAAGTAATGTATTTTCTTTCTAATTTGTTTCTTAAAACCAAAACAAAACAGGTTTCCAAGAAGAAGAAAAGGCAAACTGCAAAAAAGGCATATACAGTTCTGTAACCTTGACCATGCAAGGCTAGCACATGACCAAAGCCTATAGCTGAGGACAGACGATGCTTTCTCCAGCTGGAATTTCCCCATATGCAGAACCTAAAATCCCTGCTCTTATCTGGGTGTGAGGGAAAACACAAACACAAAACAGCAGCAGAAAAGACAACGAGATAATCAATTAGGATGGGCAACATGGAGGAACACACAAGCAAACGTGGGGCCTGCAAGGCTCTGCCAGCACAGCCGATCCTGCTCAAGAACCACAGGCAGAGTCCCAGCTCCGAAGAAGAGAGATGGGCCATGGTCCCTTCTGAGCTGCCTCCATGGAGGAGGTGAGTCCTGGGGCTGGCCAGAGCCCACGACCAGTGACCAACAGGCTCCACCACCCAGGTCCAGCACTATTCCGTGCGTTGGCCCCATTTCTCTGGTTTGCAGATCCCATGGAGCCCGGTCAGGAGACCTTCGCCAGCAGATATCTGTAACTCATTCCTCAGAACCACCAGATGACAAACCCCAGCCTACACCGCACACGGCGTGGCGTGCCAAGAGTCGTTGCTTTGGTGGAAAAGGAGCTGGAGCTTGGGAGGGATGGATCTGAAGCTGCCTCCCGGAGCCGAAACAAGAGGAGGGAGTCGGGAGCAGACACCAAACATAGCACCGGCGCTGGAAGAGTGCAGAATGCCTGGCCTCTCCTCCAGCTGATGGCTTAGCAAATTCCTAACATCTGAGGCGGAAAAGGAGACTTCGAAGAGTTGCTACAGACACTGGGGTTGGGCCAGAGAGCAAACAGCTGCAGAGATGTTTAGCAGTAGAGTACTCAGCCTGGCGTCTCTGCCAGCAACATCATCTTCAGATCCGCAGATGACCCATCACGGGGGATTGGGGCTTTTTCCCCTCTCATAGCTCCTTTCTATGAAACCAAGGAAAACCAGAGAAGTCTTCCGTTTTTCTTCCTGGCTGAAGCAATATACAGAGGAATAAGCAGAGCAGTGGTAGGGCACCCAGGCCAGTGCAGCACGCCCTCAGCATCTCAGCTGCAATTTGTTACTGGTTTTCCACTTGAAGGTTTCTCTGTAACACTTTAATGTGGGAGCATGCAGAGCTTTATGGATGGTCTCATATTTCTCAGCTGACATATCTTCAGCCAAAGTATGTCAGCTACAGGAGAGGGCAAGGCTTTTCACTGGCATTGGGGTTTCTTCTTCCCCCATCATAAACCACATAAAAGAAAAATACAAATAATCAGCTCTCCAAAATTGCTATTTATTACCTCATCATGAAACCGTCTACTGGACCCTGCAGTAGTATTGAGTAATATCATTACTTAAGCCATAAAAAGGTTGTATTTATTACTCAAAATTGGGGAAATTAGCATCCATATGGATCCTATTGTTTTAAGACCAGTAATACTGCCAAAACAAGTGGTGTTAACATTCCAAACTACAGACTGTCATAATTTCTCATCTAGTGTTTCATTCTTCCATTTGGTATTTATAATACCTTTGAATTGAGGAACTGAACAGATCATAAAATCTCTCCTATCAGATAAATCATTTCACAGCTAGACTACTGTTCAAAACTTGATTTATGGTGCGAGTGAGTGAATGGAATTAACATTTGCTGACCGAAGGGAGAGAGAGTAAATTGATTTTGGATAATCTTTCTCTAGAAAAGGGACAAGAGAAAAAGCACACTCTAAAAAATTTAACTACTTATTTTGCAATACATAGAACCTTAGTAGGTAGTCACAGACAGGATATCCTAACCTCCATCCCTGGAAAAATTATGGAGTAAAACTCCATTAAATTAATTTCCAGGTATATGAGGTATAAAAGGGTCACTAGGAACAGCCAACCAGGATATACCAAGGGCAAATCATGCTTGACCAAACCCAGAGTCTTCTACAACGAAATGACTGACTCTGGAAAACGGAGAACTGTCAATGTCTTTTATCCCAACTTTAGCAAGGCTTTTGATACAGACTTTCACAGCAGTTAAACTGAAGAGACATAGACCAGACAGCTGTACTACCGTGTGACTGGAGAACCCACTGGATCACCGGGTTTGAAGAGTAGGAGTCAGCAGGCAACCAGCTACAAGTGGCACTTCTCAAAGTTCAAATGAAGCTGATAGAGCTTAATATCTCCACCAATGGCTTGGATGAGAGAATGCAGCGAACCCTGTGCAATACAGTGGATGGCATATCTTGGGGGCAAGTGGTCAGTATGGTGGAGAGCAGGATTGCCATTCAGATGGACTTCAAACTCTGCAAGCTGGAGGAATGGGCCACCAGGACCTTCAGGAAGTTCACCAGACTAGGTTTATTCAGCATGGAGAAAGAACAGAAAACTGAGGAGAAATGTAATGGCTGTCTTCAACAGAGTGTAAGGAATTGTAGAGAAGACAGAGGCAGACTCTTCTTGAAGGTGGCAGTGAAAGGACAAGAAGCTACAGATCCAAACTATAACAACAGACATACCAGCTGGATGTAAAGGAGAAGAAATTTCACAATGGATTAGTAAAGTACTGGAGTAGGTTGCTCAGGGAGGTTGTGAAATCTCCATCATTGCAGATTCTCAAAACTCAGTTGGACTTGGCCCTAAGCAACATGACGTCTTTCTGAAGTTAGACCTGCTTTGAGCCAGAGGTTGGAAGCGATGACCTCCAGAGGTCCTTCCAACCAAAATTATTCTCTGATACTGTGAAAACACTTCAGTGCAAATCCTGGTCATGCATTAGAGGATGTCCCTTCAGCCATCCAGTGGCTTCATTTGAAGCAGATACTGCTGCTATTTTCCAGATTACTGTACTTGTTCTATGGATTAGGAGAAGTCAACTTCCTTCTATTCAACAACTCTCTCAGCAAATGATAAGACAACACTAAAAAGCATTTTTCAAAAGAACTAAAAAACATTAATACAGAATGTTGTGAGTAAGCACCCCCTTCTCTGTACAGCAGACATTTACCTAGCAACAAGTTCAGTTGTAATATTTGGAACAATCTAGTATTGCAGAAACTACATTCAAAAGAGAAGATTTAGACCCTTCCACTTGGAAGTAATAAGCAACTTTAGAGCCTAGCTTTGCCACACATTGAACTTCAAATAGAAAGCACACGCTCCTGTTTTTTCAAAGTCAAGAACTCATATTGTAAGTCGACCACTTCTGCAAAGTAACACAGTACTTTTGCGTCTCTGCTTAGGAATTATGTTACACCATCTCAAAAGCTGCAGTTAGTATCACCTGTTTTGTGTTTACTAATGTACTTGGTCATTACTACTTCACTGCTCCTTTCTATAACTTTAATTTTAAAAACAATTTCACACTATGTATAGCTTTTTGTCTGTTTGCGTTAATCATTCATCGCAACCATCTCACACAAACCCACACCTAGTGTACACATTAAAACCTGGCATAAAGATCCTTTACCCACTGGTGAGCAAGACTGATCTTTTTTTTTTTCTTTTTTTTTTTTTGAGAAATTATTCTGGATTTATTAACTTCTATGCAGGAAATAATCACCTTTCCTAAACAGGGAGTACTGGTATAAAATAAAATTACTGCCATATGAGACACACCCTACCCTAACACAAGCAGAATTATATACTCCACCTTTTCAGCGCCAATATTTAAAATTGAAACAAAAAAATATAAAACATTGACTGCACTGTACTAACAACTACCATATATATTCAATTTCGTATCCTGTATAGAGAAAGACCATTTTGCTGACAAGAACTCCATCTCAGAATCAGAGTTCATATTCCGCGTTGAGCTAGTTTCTATGGCAACTGCTTCCTCTTTTACATACACTGTAGACAGCACAAAATGTCAGTTCTCTCCTAAGTTCATTTAACATCTTTAATCAGCAAATGATAATTTATGCACCATTATATATGGCTTCCAAAAATGCCTGTATTAAACATTGCAAATGCTGAACAGCCTGAGGTGTAAGAGGGCAGAGAAGCAAGCGAAGCCCCCGCCCCACACCGAATTCCTCGCTATCTAATCTCAGTCCTATTGTAAAAAGTGAGAGGCAAGAAATGTGGAAAAGATCACAGCGGATCGCCCGCTACAGCGCGAGAACGCTTTGATGGCTCCACGAAGCGAGGAAGTGGCAGACTTTTATAGATTGTTCAGTGGTCTTTTGGAAGGCATCTCAAATAGAAGCAGCTTGGAAGAGGGGAGGAGAAGCAGTGCGCGCGGCGCGGAACTGCAAACCTGGCGAAGTGGCTTCCTTCGCGCAGGGGAGGGGAAGGGGCGCAGGAGGCCCAGGCCCTCGCCTCGATGGGTGCCTGAGGGAGGGGTCCCTGCGCCTGAACTGCGCGTCCTTCAGTTTTACAGCAAAGGCTCCTTTTTTCCTCTGATCTCAAAGGTTGTATCTGTGCTGCAGGCCCAGTTCTTCGCACAGCTCCTCTGCATTGACTCAAGCACCGCTGAAACCAGCGGTATCGATTACCAGAGCCCAGTCTGGGGCAGTATCTGAGTACCTCCCTAGGAAACGGGCGCATTCAGCCATTTCATCGAACTCTCAACCCCACAGCAACACCATTACTTAAAGCCCAGTTTGAACATCTCTATAGGACCCATCATCAGATCCTTGATTTTAGGAGATGTTCCCCATCAATGGGATCCATCCCAGCCCTGAGTCAGATGACTACGAAGAACCACCAAGGGAAATCACGCAAGTGCTGCAATAAATATTTTGGTACTTTAAATATTTTACATCAACAGCCATGCTCGTTATCCTGGGTTGATTGGTGGTAAATTAAACATGCTGCAATATAGACAAAAGCTTTTGTTTAGGAAAGGCTAAAGGGGAATGGCTGTCTCTCTACAGCAGCCTGACTGCCAGCCCAACAGCTACTCCCAGAGTAGAATATAACAAACAAGTATTTAGATTGCAGCTCCATGATTTAGATTGTCTGCAGAGAAAGCCTGCACAGCAAACAATTCACTTCTTCCCATGCCAGAGACATCTTCTACTAAGAAAAGAAAAATAAGACAAAGAAAAAATGAGTCATAGAATTTATTTACTCAAAATTGTATACAGGAGTTACTTCAGCAGCACCACCAACATCTGAACGATTCACAGGCTGCATCTATCCATACCCTCCAGTCACGATCGAGCAACCTGCTTCCACTGATACCAGAAGCACAGCCCCGTGGAAACTGGAGACGCTGGAACAATCACACGAAGCAGAAGAGTGGATCAGTGATTTATCTGTACGGTAACCATAGATTCTTTCAGATCAAAGTTTAAGAAAGTCTCCTGTTGTGAAACAAATGCCCCTGAATTCCTTCTGCATTAGCACAGCACTGAAAAGTTACTGCTACAGCAATATTCACACACAGACAGAAACTGTGCATGTGTTGGGGTATTTAGTTATTGTTAACCAAGTATACAATATTTCTATTAATTTTTTTCTGTGTTTTCTCTTGTCAATAGTTGATAAAGCTCTCCATCAGGCAAACACATTGGCAGAGTACCCTTTCAGACTGACTACATCTATGGAGGCAAGATAAATCTCTTCTGTTCGCCCCACTTTGTTGATACAGCAATTATCTATACAGAACCGTAAACATATACCAAGGATTTGCTGGAACAAAAATAATGATCTTTACTGTTTGAGGATTTTTTATTGTTAACTCAACAGGCTCAAACAGCTCGGAATTAATTCAGACAAAACCAGGTGCAAAGCAACAGCTGCAGAAAGATCACTGTTTACAAGCGCAAGGAAGCAAATTTTCAAAGAGGAGAAGCCAGAAAAGAAGTGAAAGGATGCCCTATGCATTGGGCACCAGGGAGGCAGCCCCGGAGTAGGCCAAGCAAACCGGGATGGTAAAGGCCACGGGAGTTACGGGAAGTGCAAAAAGCAAGAGAAGAAAAAGGAAGCAAATGCTTCGGCCACGGGAAAACACCTCTTTAACTCTTCTCATCATCTCCAGCCCGCTCTTTTTTTGGTAACAAACTCCATTCTCAACGAGCGTGTTCGCATGACTTCTGAACTGCTCAAGGTTTTCCTTTCCCAACCAGTAATGGTTTATCGAGAGTCCAAAGACACCCCCAAACACCAGTGATCTTCTCATAAAGCAGTCTCATTTCTGAGAGCATAAACATTAGATGGTAAAATTAAATACCGTGACATCAGTGACAAACACTGGCAAAACGTGCCTTGGAGTTCAAGCTACTCTTGACCCAATTATGAATGGATGAAAACAGTGGATTTGCCAATTATGGTGTAGCAGAACCTGGAAAGAGAACTCAGTTTCCTCGTGGATGCTTTTTTCCTCTCGCTTTAGTGCAAAGCACTATATTTAAAGTTACAGGGGTTCATTTTTTTCTTCTTGTCCAAAGGTCAACGGTCAAAGAACAAGGACAAAAATGATCCAACTCTGCACAGCAGCTGGAACGTGAACATCTTCGAGCCGGTTGAAGGCACGTGTCAGATGCTGGGGAAGAGAATGAAATTCGCAGGAGAAAGCGAAATTATAAGGCTGCAACTGACACCACAGCCCTTCAGGCATTGGTTATTAAAATTCCCTAACCTTACTCTCTTATTTCGCAGAAGCAAACCAGATGTATTATTCTCTGTCATCAGAAGACTTGCTTCAGAAAATCGTCCATTCAGTAGCAAGGCTATTTTTATTAAAATAAAACAAAGAACTCTATCATCCTAGGACTTTCCTTGTCTTGTGAACTAATGTACAAACCAAAATTATTTAGGGAGGTGGCAAACAACCAACCAACCAACCTGTAGCTTAAAAACGCTCCTAAAGAAAATCCAGATAATGTAAAAAAATCTAAACTAAATACAAGTAGCGATCAAAAAAAAAAAATCCTATATTATTAGCTACTATTTAAAGAATAACAATATTATGGCAGTTCACAGAAAACGTATAGGATTTAAAAGACTACAAGAACACAGCATGGTATAAAAGCCTTTGTACTGCTTTGACTTTTATTGACCTACATGTCAATTTACTCCTCCCCAGGCATTACAACCCTAGGTGAAAAAAATCAAAGCAAGTGTCCTAGAAATGGATAAATCCAAGACCTAAAGTGGAATGCAATTGTTATCCAGAAATTCATCAGAAATACAAAAGGTGATCCACTTAAACCAAGTTCCTTTCCTGGAAATACATTCAAATTATATTTCAAAGAAGCAGTAACATTATTTCATATTTAATTAAAATCTGGAAATGCATTGAAATCTTAATTTTTATACTTTAGTTCTGATTAAAGCATTAATAAATGTATATATGTTTGAATAAAGTCTAACTGTTTTGTATACTACCTTTTACAGTAGCTGAAGACCTACGTGGAAGTAGACACCTTGGATATGCCATAAAAAAAAAAAAATCAATCTTCTCAGTAACAGTATAATAAATTGTTCTGCAGTACTCCGCCATAGATGTCTTCAGTAAAATAGTAAGAAATACGTATTTTAAACGTTCACTCCTCTTTCACATGGAAAAGGGTTTAAGAAAGAATAACAGTGAGTACCTTTAATAACGGTGCTTTCAAATAATTCACCAAACACTGAGCAGATAGGTCCCTTCAAAGCAAGTTACTTGTATGTGATTAACCCTAATTATTATTTAAATTTTTTTAAATACCCAGCAAACCTACTTTTCATTTAGCAAAGCAAAATGGCCTCTTCTCCTGTCTCATAGCACCTTCACAGTAATACAAAGCAGTCCTAAAAATCACTGCTGTCAAACATGGTTCCATTTTAACAGGTTTTTAAAAAACCATCTCTACACAACTCATTAAATCACGGTGATATCTTTGCTAAGAGACTGCCAAATGTTTCATAAAAGGACACTGGCCGTCACGTCAGATGTCCAAAACACGCAATTTAGTAAACATAGACAAAGATTAAAAAATGTTATTAAAAACAGGTGCCATAGCTCCAAGAGAAACGCCAGTATTGTCTGTTGAGCTCACCACAAAGACAAAAGTGAATTCTAGTACAAAGACCAGAGGAAGGAAGAACTAAAATCTGTTTTACAAAACGGGAAAAATATGCATCCTTGCAAGCTGATAGATTCATACTAGAATTGAAATAAACAACAGCTCCTCTAGTCAAAGGCAACTGCATTTTCTTCCCTGATTTACATGTCGTTCTCATGGCAGCAATGTTCAAATGACTGTACAGGGATATTCAAACTACAAAGAAAAGCCCTGTAAAAAGGCCAAAGTTTTTCCTATTCACACTGTCAGATTTCCCTAATAGCTGCGAGAATTTCCACCTTTCTACACAGCACCTGTAGCAGCATTACACATCCCACTGCAAACAGAAAGCACAGCCAGATTTTGGTCTCCAATCTTTACCAGAAATGACCCACGACAGAACGCCGGAGAGAGATATACTCACAAGGCACCTCCCAGATTCTCTGAATTTGCTGAAGACAGTCCCTTTACCTCTGCATTCGGTGTTGTACAGAGCAATCCAATAACTGCAACGAACGCCAGCGTGTAGGCAGAATAATTCCATATAATTCTAAACCCATTTTTTAACCTGAGTGCGACAGCTTTGCCTTTGTACGCGAACACAACGTCGGGAATGCAGGTGAGAGGACGACGCAACTTTGAAAAGGCACTCGCAGATAACTATAGAGTTAAGATGCATCTATCTTGGGCCAAGAAAAAAATGCTAAGATAAAAACCAAGCCCTTTAACAATTTAAGTCTTTGTTCACTCATACAATAAAGTGGAGAATAAAGGGCAAGGTTTAATTTTTCAGAAGCCACCTGAATCTCCTCTTCCCAAGTGTTCTCACAAAGGGACCTATCGTTTTCATTGGAAAACCATAATGGTGGAAACGGAGAAATAAGTCCTGGCTCTGCAATATATCCCTCGTCCTCCCCCAACAAGCCGTCTGATTTCCAGTAGACTTACTTAAGCCAGATTTTGATAGAGTCGAGTCATCCAAAAGTGAAAAATAAAAATTTAATTTAAAAATTAAATATTCAGTTTCATTTAGCTACACTATAGTTGCCAGTAAAAGCCTACCAGTCTACAGGCAAGTAAAGTGCAATGCCTCAATGTCAGTCTTACATCTCATAGGGAAGGCAGTGGTGCGCGGAAAACATCTGTCGTTACAGATGCCTTACCAAAATGCCCACTTTTGGTATAAAATAATCCATGCACGATAAGTAATTCAAATGCTGATTAGTAAAGATTATTTTCTGAATACTCTTTAAACTACAAAATCACCTTAGTTTTTTAAACATTACCATTGCAGGCCTTTTTAATATGGGCTCTTAGGAAAATATACCATGCCATCCTTACAAAATACATTGAAAAAAATGCAGTAAGATGGTTTTTGAACTCAAAACTCATAAAGATCATTTTCCATGCTGACAGTGCGCATTTCATCCAGAAGTTTGAAGAGTCAAATGCTACCCCAGCTGGGGGTTATTCTGCCAAATGGCTTCCAACAGGGACCACGGAGATGGAGGATGGGAGGGGTGCGTGTGTGTGTAGGAAAATAAACGTGATGGTGAGCAACCCCAAACCCACACCATCTCCTCAAACACCCGACATACGTAGCCCAACACACAATGCAAATCTGGAATACAAAACTGAAACAAAAAGACAAGAACAAAATTAAATAAAGCCCATTTGTGAGTTACCTGCAGAGATTTAAAACAAAAAAAGCATGCGAATGAAGCAGATATAATTCATATGGATTTGCCCAGGAAAGAGAAAAGGAGGGGTGAGTGTGAGGGGTGGAGGGGGGGGGAGAAGAACAGATACCTTTTTTTCTTAAACAAATCCATCATGAAAGAAAATGAGACAAGATTATAAATAGGCCGAGTTATAGCGCACCATGGGATTTTTAATCTGGCTACCTGTGGTTTTTGCAGTTAAAGCTCTATTCAGCAGTGGGAAGGGAGGGGGGAAAGCGGGAAAAAAAAAAAAAGAAAAAAGAAAAACAAAATCACATTTATGTGCCAGTTTCGCAAATGCTCACACAGCGTGCATCACCAACAATGCTGGCAAACAGGAAACACTCATTATTAGCATTTTTCTAATAAGCGTACGCCCTTCCAACGTTATTGATCATTACCTGCCCGTCTCGTTTCCTGAATTCTTGAGTTCTACTCTCGTGCTCTGCCATGGCAGCGCGAAGCTGTTTTTCCAGTTTCTCGATTTCCCGTTCGTGGTCTCGGACCAGGCAGTCCTTCTCTGCGTTGTGCTGCTGGAATAGGTGCGTCTTCTCCTGTTCACGCTCCAGCTTCAGCTCCACTATCTGATTGGACAGGGAGGAGTACAGTTCATCAACAGAACATCCTTGTCGTCATGACAACTCGTCTACAGCTTAATTTTCCCCTTAATTTCATCAAGTTGGCAATTTGACTTTTACGTCACTGTTACCTCACCTTTTAAAAAGCCACCGTTAGCATGACAGAATTCCTCCAGACAATTCCAACAATGGAGACAACCGAGCAAATCCGGCGCATCCTTAACCAATTTGTTGGTACAAATGTCGGAGCGTACAATAAAAAAAAAAAAAAAAAAAAAAAAAAA
>Ga0065711_1001187_pt1 | contig 46921 bp, 22 predicted proteins | sample Hoacrofraction12_FD_59098 | JGI IMG/M metagenome (GOLD analysis project Ga0065711, IMG submission 59098) | Hoatzin crop microbial communities from Cojedes, Venezuela - Epithelial fraction 12 v2 (version 2) | ecosystem: Host-associated > Birds > Digestive system > Esophagus > Crop | place...
CCCCCCCCCCAAGTAGTTGACAGCATATTGATAGGTGGAATTGTTTCTCATTTGAAGATGTTGTTCTGGAATGTTTTATATGATAGTTCTGTATTTGAAAGGCTTTCTTATCAAGGACTTATCCGCTAGTTTATGTGAATTCGATTGATTATTTCCAGGTGTATCCAGTTAATTTCTTCTCCATTAAAATGTTTGTTCTAGTACTTCGGTGTATTAGAATGTCTCATGTTAAAGAAGAAGAAATCTGCATATCTGTTTTTTCTTGGAGCTTTTGAAAACTTATTCAAAGTTACATGTAGCATTGAATAATAGTGGAAATGTGATTAACCTTTGAATTGTGGAGAAATCCGTATAATCCAACCTATGACTTTGTGTTGTACTGGTCTGCAAAACGCCACACTGGTCAATGAGGCAGAAAGTATGCTGATTGCGACCGAATGCTTTTGTGCCGATTTGCTAGTAGTATTTGCTGTAAAAGTGGTTTTGAATATGGAGGTGGATAATTTGGAGTCACTTGAAATGTCAGCTTTGTTGTGAACACCAGGAGGATAACTGGGAATAGATGAGGAGGAGTAAAGAATGTGAATTCAGTTCTAGGCAATAAAATACTCTGTACATTTTTTTAAAATTTATTCCCGTAAGGTGTTCAAGTGTAATCTTAGATGATTGTCAGTTTAGACATTTCTTCCGCTTCAGATGTTAGGGTGGACAGAAGAAAGTACGGGAAGTCTGGATTATTCCAAAAAGATCCATCTGTTGAAAGCATGTTCTCGGTGACATCAGAAGATGAAGAGCACAGGACATGGCTCTTACTATTACTGCAGTTTGTACAGTGCTGTACATCTCACCTGGCATCCCTAAACACTGTTGGTTTCCCTGTGTTTTCCAGTAAGTTTTGTGGAAGTTGTTTCGTGTTACCTGTGGTTTTTTAGAAGTTTCTCAGTATTTCAACATACTCATTTTCTAATCACTTTTAAATTTAGGACCTTTAAAAAAATAAACCCCGTATTTGTGTAACGATGCTGCTTTACAAGAAGTACCCAGTTCTACGTATCAAGACAGGTATTTAGTTTCAGTGATAGCAGAACATGGGGTATTGAAAATATTTTCAGAGAGTTTGGGTCCAACTGGTGGGGAGTCAGTATTTGAGACCTATAAAACCTGCAAGGGTCTAAAACTCGGGTATATGCTGCTGTTAGGTACACAGGAAACCATGTCACAAAAACAACCCTATTTTGTGCTCAAGCACATGAGGTTGTGTGTAGGTGACTGAGTGTGGGGAAGGAGAATGTGTCATTACAGTGGACTTTGAAATTTGCTTTTAAAATTATAGGAAGGTAGACCTCTGTACTAGCCAAGCTTAAATGCAGTGTGCACCATTTAACAATCTATTCATTTTACTACTGTGTGTGAGGAAAGAAACGCAGGAGTCCACAGCTAAAAATGCTGTTATGACCAGTTTCACCTTTATTTGCTTTACTGCCACATTGTTTCAAAAGTGAGTAGTTATAGCACAAGTCAGAAAGTTGGTGTTCTGTGTCTTGATGGCAATGAATACATTGATGGAGAAGAATGGCAATTAACAGATAGGCAAAGCAATAATAAAATAACTAGTTAGAAGGAGTAAATTCAGAACTTCATCCAACACTGGGATAGGGATGAGAAGTCTAGAGGAGTTTAAATGAACTACTTGACACCAAAACCAAAAGACTGAAAATACAAACTTTGTGTACGTTTAATTTTTTTTTCTTAATGTGAAGAGCTGGATAACACCATAATAATGTAACCTAAAGCTAACCAAAAACATTTGACAGCAGTGCCAGGCAGAAGGGAGGCCTTTCTCAAACCCTGTTCATGCTACGGAAGAAGTGGTTTAAATACTCAGCGTGACAGTCTGAAACTATCTGACTGCAATTTTTCTATGTGCGCAGTGAACTAAGGGCTTGCTATGAGAAAGGGGTAGAATCAGTGAACTAAGGCTTTTCTAGATACTATTTCTGTTTGGGGTGGATATGAGCCGAAAATACAAATGTGTTGAAAGCTTGCATCAAGAAAAAGCTGGCAGACCCTGTCTGTGCCATTAATTGAAGCTCACCACTGGGGTACGGCTCCTGTGTGGGTCGACAGCTGGTGCAGTGCCTTGGGCCACAGGGACACGTGGAGCAGAAGAACCCAATGTGCCATGATTGCTGTGGGCAGCCCACATCTTCTGGGGGTGGCCTGCAGGGGTAAGGCGCATCCCATGAAGTGCCTTGCAAAGCTGTCACACATATCATAAGATTGTAGTTATCTATGCAGGGTAACCATCCACCTTCAGTAACGCTCTGGTATCAGACAGGGGTATTTGTGTCTCCTGTGTTCAGGTGGGCAACCAAGTACAAATCTTCTGGGGTTATGCTGCACGACTGAGGGAGATAAAATGTTTTGTCAATTGATGCTACACAGATGGCGTGAAGAGTGGTGACCATTGCTTGATTTCCTCTGCTCAGGTAAATTCAACTAAAGTTCGCTGAAGGGCAACACTACTGTGCCTGACTAATTTGGAGGCAATTTGTTCAGGTGCTGAGTGTTGCTGCAGGTTAGCCCTGAAAATAACATGCCTTAAGCCTTTTTCAACCTTAAACAAAACCGTATTGTAATTACGATTCTCAGCAATGGAGTGCTGCTTGCTGAAAGCTATTCATCCTTCTAGTGGAAATCCTTCGTAGTCAGAGCTGGGGAAATTCGGTACTCTGGACAACCCCCATCCCACTCTCAGCCCCTTTTATTGAAAGGATGTACTAGGAAAACAATAGCTCTCTCCAAAATTAGGCATACAAAGACCTGATAGACCCTGCTAGAATTTTCAGTTTAAAAGCACATTGTGACATTGTCCTCCCTGTTCTCCACAAGTGGCCACAGAGCATCTGTGACCACTTGTTCAAGTCACCAGTGCGCGTTACCTTAGTTTGGCATTGCAGTCCCTTACATGCAGCTGAAGACCAGATCACCTAAATGGATCTGCCTGAGGAACAAATGACTCTCAAACAACAGTTTAATGGCATTTACCTGGCTGGTACATCGTTGCTATGTCTGTCCAGATAGCATGGTGGTAGAGTAAGTAGCTCTTAGAATTTGCCGTACTAAAGTTGTACCTAAGTATAGTTGATCTGAGAGCTAGAGCATCCATTTTGTCTGATGACATTTTTAGGAGGTGTGCTATTGAACGAACCCGTGTGGAAAACAATAGAGACGTATGGTGGTGATGACAGAGGACAGTGGGGTATGTCTGAGCACGACAAGCTCCTGCAAATCCTGTTATTTCCAACTTCCGGGATTCTCAGCGTGTGCTGAGCCCGCAGAAGAGCACAGTGCCAGGCGACCATATCCCAAAAATTGTGCTCCTGTATCTGAAAACGTCGGCTGAATATGGTAAGGATTGAAATAGGAAATAGCTGTCTGTACAGATGCGATTATTGTACAGCAGTTATTCTGTAATACTTATTGTGTGGCAGTTTATAGCAAAACTAACTCCTACTTTGGATTTGAATCTTGAAATGAAACTTTCAATGCAAAAATCTTTTGAAGGAATGAAAGTCGGTCAAGTGATTCAAAAATACAACCTCTTTTGTTTCTTTATAATTATTTCAAGGTGTGGCATTTATGCAAATATTATTTTTAGCTATGAACAGGTATTGACAGAGTAGTGCTGATACTTAAAATGGGAATCCTCAGGCTGTTCACAAATCCCTGTAGTTTAGGAAGAAAGTTAGAGCAATAATATTTCGGTAGCCCATCTTAACAACTGCGAGAATGGGAAGATAAGTTAATGAAGTTATTCTAACATAAGCTAGTGAAATAAAACGATGAAATTCAGAAACTGTGGAAGGACTTCAGGCAGTAACTTGCCTGCTCCCTTACTACCGTCTTTTTTTTTTCAGTGCTCTGAATGAAGTAAACGAATTAATTTTACACCCATCTATTCTTGTAGTACCTCTGGCACTATACATTTGCATATGTACATGTAAGTGTTTACTCTGACTAGCAAGTTTTGCAGGTCCTCTTGTTTGTGTGACCCTTCCGTACAAGACTTGTACAAAATTCGTTTTTTTTCCATGCTCTTCTCCAGAAACCCCCTGGAGATGTTTAAATAGTGTTAAGATGAAAGCAGCTCGAGATGACCCAGTAGGAAATAATTGTTACAAAAGGAAAATGGGTTCCTCTTCAAGTACATAAAATCTTCTATTGGCAGTAGAGGTGTAAGTGAATTATTGCTGGTGGCAATAGAGCTGGGTGTGTGATCCAGGATAAATACGTTTACAGAGGTTAGTGTTGTCTGTTTTGAACAGTCTAAACCAAGCCAAAAAGAGTCTGGTGGAGGAAAGCATTCTCTGTGAAATTTTAAGCTCTTTTTACTCAACATGAGTGGAACAATTCAGATTTTTTTAGTTGGATAAAACTTCCTTGCACATTGCCAAATATAAGTACTTGATTTCTGTTGTATTTTGCAGTCATTTAGATGAGTTTTCAGTAACCAGTAATCTTTGATCTTCAGTATAATTTGAGGTCATCTTCTGACATAATACACGTCCATTTTTATGCATGGTTTAAGAAGTAATTCATGCTCAGCTAAACATTGTTAGAAATAGGAGGGTTTCGCAGATACCTGGTTTTAATACTTGTTTATTGAATTGATTCAGTAAGTGCAAAATGCTTTAAAATTTATCTTTCTCCCTACTGTTTGTATGTCTTCTCTTGATTTTTCTGTGGAGTGCCAAATCCAGACAGATTTCTCCAACTCTGTAACACCTACATATAGTAACATTTACACCCAATGAGTGTAGTATGTTTGTACAGTGTTCTCCACTGCATTAATAACACACAGAAGTTACTGTGATTAAAGCTTTTAAGTGCTTGAGACCACAAGGCAAATTGCTTCTCCAAAACTACTTTTTTTTTCAGTTGTTCTGTTAATCTGTCACTGTAGAACTGAAGAAAGTTGCTCAAGATATTCAGACTCTGCATTGTCATTCTTAGGTCTTTGCATATTTTTTAGCAAAACTTTAACCCTCAGTTTTCTTGGGAAAATGTCTGGTATAGAGATAATTGCAGCGTCCTGTCATACTAATTTTTTTTTTCCTTGACTATGTGCTCCTGTTTTTATCAGAGTCATAAAATGGTTTGGCTTGGAAGGGACCTTCAAAGATCATCTAGTCCACCCCCCGCCATAGGCAGGGACACCTTCCACTAGAGCAGGTTGCTCAAAGCCCCATCCAACCTGGCCTTGAACACTGCCAGGGAGGGGGCAGCCACAGCCTGTTTGGGCAGCCTGTTCTTGTGCTTCACCACCCTCAGACTAAAGAATTTCTTCCTTGTATCTAGTCTAAATTTACCCACTTCTAATTTAAAACCATTACCCCATGTCCTGTCGCAGCAGGCCCTGCTGAAAAGTTTGTCTCCATCTTTCTTGTAAGTCCCCTTGAAGTACTGGAAGGCCGCTATTAGGTCTCCCTGCAGCCTTCTCTTCTCCAGGCTGAACTGCCCCAACTGTCTCAGCCTCCCCTCACAGGATAGGTGCTCCAGCCCTCTGACCATTTTTGTGGCCTCCTCTGGACCCGCTGCAACAGGTCCATGTCTTTCCTGTGCTGGGTGCTCCAGAGCTGGATGCAGGGCTCCAGGTGGGGTCTCACCAGAGTGGAGCAGAGGGGCAGAATCCCCTCCCTTGGCCTGCTGGCCATGCTGCCTTTGATGCAGCCCAGGATACAGTTGGCCTTCTAGACTGCGAGCCCACATTGCTGGCTGGTGTCCAGCTTTTCATCCACCGGTACCCCAAAGTCCTTCTCTTTTATCCTAGTGTAGTTTTGGTGGGAATTCCCTTAATCTCATTTAGTACTCTTAGGTATCCTTACTTAGTATTTAGAAATCCAAATATCATTTTTGCGTATTTCTAATACTTGTAAGTACAGAATGTTAACTTTATATCCTTTATTTTCAGGGACAGTATTAAATGGTACATTGTAGATGGTTTGTTTGTTCTGGAGTTGAAAATACATGGCAGCTGTCTGATTGTTTAAGCTGTTTTCATAGCTGCTTTATCAGAACAAAACAGGTTAAGTTTTGTAGTTTTCCCGAATTTTTCTTTTAGTTTCCTTTGCATCTGCATGAATACATTTACAGTTCCTACCTCAGTCCTTTCCTTATGCAGCTGAAATGTTGCAGATGGGCAATAGCTGGTTCCAAAAAGAAAGAAAGGCCCTGCAATGAAAGTCACAAATTATTCTGGTTTAAAACCTGCAAGTCTGTATTATTTTCAGGGAAAGTATGGCTAGTTTTATGAAAAGCAATGCACGGCTTTAATCCTCTAGGAAGGAAAATTAAGAGTGAGCACTATAAAAGCAGTCATTTAACTGTGGCAGGTGACAGCGTCAGTGGGTTTTACAGCACTGGGATGGAGTTAGAATTTTCAAGGAAGATTTGATTATATTCATGATTTTTCCCCTGTTTAGAATTACATACCTGCGCATGGAATAGAGTCCCATTTCCGAAAGAAGAAATCCCTAAGTTATGCAAAAGAAGATGCGCGTTGCATGAGGCTTAATTCATTTAACATTTAGCTACAAAACTTCCAGATCCTCTTGTTACTGTATGGATTTTGACTTGTAGCATATAAGTGTTTAGGAATTCTGTATTTTTTGGTGAAAAACTGTCAGATCTACATACGACTTCTGGAAGCTTTAAATGGAAGCGTGTCGTCTATTGAGATCATTTAGAAGAAAGAAACAAATAGTGTAGAGTACTATACCTGCTAAAGGAACTGTTCTTTAAATTTATATTCAGAAAATGTATTTTTGGATCTGTTCTGTGTATTTTTAAAAGTATTACTTATTTTGGTGGATTTTCTTCCTACAGTTCCTGCTTGTATGTAAGGCAGAGCTTGACTGCAGAATTGCAGCAGTGACTCCTGGAGTATGACATTCACTGGTTCCACTTTATAGTCTTGATAGGAAGGTGCTGCTTCAGGGAATGCACCTCTCCTCTCTAGGGAGAACGCCTTTTTTGTTTATCGGCCGTAGGAAGTAAGCACTTCCAGCCCTTTCACGCTTACTTGGGTAGCATAGGTAGATTATGAACCTGTTTTTCAGAGGTAACCCTGCTGCAAGTTATTTGCATAGCCTAGAATGAAATTCTAACAGTAACTGAGAATAGCAATTAAAGCACTTCCTTGTGTTAACTACAACATCTGGCGCAGGGTGGCTGTAAGGAAGCATACCTCGTCAACAGCTGTAAGGAAATTTTTCAAAGAGTGTCCTTTGGATAATGTCAGTTTTGGTTTTGGACATATCAAGCTTTGCTAACATTACCTGGCGGTGAAGATAACTAGTTACAGCACATTCCAGGGAGTGCAGCAGTTTGCCTCTTGCAAAGTAATGAATGTATTTGTTATAGAGACTATGCAAGGAGACAATTACACTGGTGACTGATACTGCTTTCCTCACTGGAGAGCTTGCAGCCAGGAATCTGAACTGTTAAGAAACTGCTTTAGCCGATGTATGTTAAAACCAGCACAAGCTTTTCCAATCATAGGCTGAAACCAGCTCTCGTGCTGCAGTTATCTGCCACTTTCACTCAGATTCTTGTCTTCCATTGACTTTCAAACAGAAACTGTAAAAAAAGGCACTTCTCAAGATTCATTCGTGAAAGAAGAAACTAAATTTAGAGTATTTGAAGCCTAATAAAATAATTTTTGACATAACAGGAGCAGCAATGTTTTATGACTTTACTGAATGTTGTTTTTTTTTTGTTTAGTAGGAAGATAAATTTAAATAAATTTAACTTAAAAACTGATATAATCAGAATCAAACTAATAATGGGCAATTTTGTTAGTTCTGCTGGCTGTGCAGTTTTTTAGAAGAATATCATGTCTCTAGACATAAATTTCAGTGCTGTTCTTCAAAGAATGTTGAATACTATCCACTTTGATTCATAGAGAATCTTTTCTAGTGTTTTATCATAATCACCTTGGGATGCATGCTAAATATTTTTTGCTAATGTTTGTGCTGTTAACTTGAAATCGGGTGACACTTGCCAGAATTTTTGCCTTAATAATTAAAGGCATCCCCTCATTCTTTTTGATAAGAGAAGGTTTACAAGCAAGCAAGAAAGAGGCGTTCCGCTTTTGTCCTGGCCCTGTATACACTCATACCAGTTTCATTAGGCTGGTGGTGGCTGTGTTTTAGGAAGAGGTCACCGGAAGAAGCCTGTCTTCTGGATCACAGGCTCCGGGTTCCCCTGTAGCAAGCAGCTGCGTCTCGTGTTGCGGTCAGACTTCCATCTTTGTTCTGTCAGGGTGGAGGATTGATCTACTACTGGAGGCTTCTGATGTTTAAAGTTTTACTTGTGAGGTGTTTTTTTTTTGTTTTGTGGCTGGTCTGTTCTCACTTGTTTTCATATGAGCCTGTGAGCTGAAGTAATTCTTGCCATTACCTGCTGTTCAGCCCCTGGATGTTTTTGTACCAAGGTCTTCCATAATGAGCTTGCTTGTTGAAAGAGTAAATACGCCAAACTCTTCTGCCTGCTGCTACAGGCAGTCCCTCCCCTCAACTGCTACACTCTTAATTTGCGTTTCCTCTGGTTCAAATTCTGCTCTGCTGAACAGTGTACATACTTTTATTTACATACATACCTATACGTGTGTCATAAACAGTATCTCTCGATAGAGTTCCGTCTCTGCTGGAAGTACTTCTCATGATTTTTTCTTTTCTCTTCTTACTGGAGAGAGACTAGTGGGCTCCTCTGCTAAAGGTTTCATGGTGCCAGAGGCAAGGATACACTTTGGCACTAACTGTCATACTGTGGCAGCGTTTCTCGTACAGCTTGGACTACTAATTGTAAACATGCAAGCTCATCTGGCTGCATTACCGTCTGATTGTTATGCACGTTGTTAGCAAACATATGGCAAGACATGTTTTTCTTCATGCTTAGCTGTGAAAGCTGCGCTGAGCAGTGTGTATGATGGCGTAGCAGATGCTTTTGGAGCTTGGGGGCATTGGAGCTGTGAGGTCCTGGGTGGATTCAGCCCTGGTGCGTGCTCAAGGCTGTGGAGTCCTGACTGAAGCAAAAAGAGATGAGGCTCTTTGGCCCCTTTGCTTTCTGCATCTGAGAAACAGTACAGACAGCATTGTTAGCAAACGGTGGCAGGATTAATCTGTTTGAGCTAATTGCAAGAATGGTGGAAGATCTATGGGCAGGTGAAGTTATCCTTGTTTCAGGTGAAGAAGGTTCAACAGTGTGTGTTCTGAGCACACGCTGCCGAGGTAGCTGCTCACCTAGAGTTGGCCTGAAGGTGAAAAGGCACAATTTAATAACACAAATACCCAGTCAGCAGTAGAGAAGCTCAGAGGTCTGTGCTTATATTGGAAAATACAACACTTCAAGCATCAATAGGTGTCAGGATGGTGGGTATGTGAGCCTCAAAGGAAGTCTGTGGTATGAGCATTGCGCTGGTGTGATCCCAGGCTGTTGTGTGGAGTGGTTCTGGTGTTGTCTTTTTGCCCCCCTCCACCAGGAGAACTGGGTGCTGCGCAGTGAAAGGGATAGTTGCTGAAATGAATGGAATCAGTCACCAATGCTGACAACACAGATATGATGCAGTGACAGCCAATCTAGGGATATTGTTGTGACAGGCCTGAATTTGTGTCTTGAGATGGTCAAAATGCTGGCAGGGTGGATGCAGGGTGAATAGGCAGAAAGAAATGCAGTGCACATAGGAAAAGCTGTTGAGGGCTGGTAGTGTCTCTTACTTACCAAGCACCCTTAATGCCTGAGTGAATGTTATCAAAAATTGGGCTGAAAAATAGGCTATCCAAGAGTAGTGATTTTGGAAAAGTGCTGTGTGTGAGTGTTACTTCAAATGCAGGGGTCCCTGTGTAATCAAGCAGTGAAGGATTAAGCATGACAGGTACAGCTAGAGCACCAGACTGGTAGCTGTGGTCAAGGGCTGAATGACTGAAGGAAATAATGTAATGTGAGCTAATAGAGTTTCAACCTCAGAACAGAAAAGATAGGTGACTGGAACCATTTTTTGACCTATGTGGTCTCTAACTGGTTAAAGGGATTGCGATGTTTGCTTATCCATTGGGTAGGGGATAAGAAACAAGGCATCCTTAAGCCCACATGGTTTGTGCCTTTTGTGGGTTTCTGCAGAGAAGCTGAAGTTGTGGTTTATTGTTTATCACATACCAAGTGTCTGTGTCATCCTTTGTATGCAGATAAGAGAGTGTACATCCCACCATTGTTGTCTTACCTTTTTCGGAGCAGCAACAGATTGGTTGATTTGTCATGATCTTGTGGCACGGGACCTTTTCCTTTTGTTTCCAGTTGATGATAGCATCCCTTTGCAGAAGGTTTCAAGTGAGTAAGCACTAATTTCACACACATCGTTGTCTGCCAAAAAATGGCATTCAGTCCTGCTCCTGTGCTTGTATTATTTCCTTTGTTGTGTCAGCAGAAACATTCATGTTCATCAGACTGAGGAACTTGATCAGGCGATCGGTTAGCCTCTCCACCCTGCCCCCCAGCAGTTTTTTCTGTGAATCAGTTCTGCAGTCTGGTGTGCCATACAGCTAAACAGACGCTTATGGTACCACAGGGAGCATTCAGGCTGGGGTGGGAGGACAAGGCAGAGCTGGTGTAACATGTCTCAGGGTTGAGAATGGTGCAACTGCCTCATTGGAGGCATCGTTTACAAGTTTGCATTCATAAAAGTCTCTCAGTCTGACTTTGCACTTACAGATACTGCTATGTATCACATCTCACTGAAACTAGTCCTGCTCAGCTTTGTTCACTTTTTCCTGCATGGTTGGTCTTTCTGTGTTAAGGATGCCTCTCGGCTTTGTGGGAGGCATCGCACAAACACTCACATTCTTTGAAGTCAAATATTATTGCTGAAGTTTTGGTTAAATGTGTTGGAAGGTTTAGCCTTACCTAAACTCTAGAAGAAACCTCCTTTTAGCCCGATATTCAGCCTTCCAGTATTCACAGAATGTTCGGGGTTGGAAGGGACCTCTGCGGGTCATCTAGTCCAACCCCCATTGCCGAAGCAGGGTCACCCTCCCGAATACCTGGTTACCATTTTTCCTGTAGCAAATCCACCATCCAGCAATGCACTAATAGTCATCTGCTGTTCACTGGGTAGCTTTCCGTATAATAAGTCTAGATCGGGAAAGATAGTAGGTTATTTTGGATATGATCTACTTTTGAGATAACTGTTTCTGGATTATGTTTCAGTTTCATTCACCTCTCTTTCTTTAAAAAGGTTTCCATAACCTGGAATGCTGCTGTAAACTGACAGGCTTGTACTTGGTTTGGTCACTTTTTTCCTTTTTCCATCCCACTTTGTTCTTTGCTGTTTTGCCATTTTCCTGGCTTTACAGATGTAATTTATTTAGCCTTAATGTAATCAACATCTGTGTATAAGAATTATTTAGGAAATTTTGTAGAGTCTTTGGATAAATATTTTTAGGAAAGGTGTTTGATTCTCTTTAGGCCAGTTTTTAAAGTATAGTTTTTTGTTGTTGCATTGACTATTTGAGTACAGCTTGGCTTTGTTTCTCGAACATAAACTTGCATACCAGAAGAATCTGCCTTTTGAGTAGCACTTACGATTCATACAGTGTATATTGTGCCGCTGTAGTGTTTGGCATTTATTAGTGCAACTTGCCACAGTAAACTGGGAGACTTACCTTGCAATGCAGGGAAATTTGACGCAGGAATGTCTAAGTGCAATAGATGTACAAAAACCAAAAGATGCCAGACACAGAGATATTTTCATTAATCTTAGCCTTTGTGTAGCTCTATGCAGTGATTTAATTCTATAGTTAGCTCTTAAGAATATCTGTCTTCTCAGTATCAGCAATGTCAGGATATATATGAGAAGGGCCAAAGTAGCATCTGCAATCGATGTGTGTGCGTGTATTGTGTTTTAGATAAACTCTTTGCTGTATAAACATCTCAGTAAATAAATGTGTGGGTACTTGAAGTACATGTTCGTGTAAAAATGTTCTTATGTTTGTAATAGTAACCATGCAGAGTTTTAAAAATACGTTTATTCAGCAGTTGTTTAATTGTTTCTATAGCTTTTTAATGCAAATGGCAAGTCAGTGCATGTGAAAGAAGCACTGGAATTTTAAAAAGTATTTAAAATATTAACTAAGGGAGAAAGACTGGTAGTATTTAATCCTGATCTGCAGTCTCTTTCTCAAAATAGATGAAAAAGTTAAAATTATAGTGTTTCTTAAACTGGTTAGACTCAATCCTGAGTTACTTGCTGCAGTTCTTATTTCTCTGCTTCACTAAACGCCAGAATACAGGTCACTTAAAATAGCACTAGATGTGACAGAGATACTTGAACAAATCAAGACAATACTCAGAAGCCAACACGCTGTGACTTGCTTCCCTATTACAGTTATATTTTATTATCTGCTGAACCGGAGTGTTGAAGGGTTGTTCAACATACATGTCCGATTTTACTATTTAGGATTTTTTTGAACTTCCTTAAGAGACAGCTGAAGCATACATTGTTTAGGGATTTGTAGTGTCTTTACTGAGCAGGCTGAGGTGTTTACTGATGATAGTTTAGAAAAAGAAGGGGACTGCACACACAGTTGTAGCTAGCAGTGAATATCTATTCATGTAATCTGTAATCACACTCAAAATTTAATGTATTCTGACCTGATATCCTCAAGTGGAAGAGAAAGTAGAAAGCATCTGATGTAGTTGGTGAAATACAGAACAAGAAGTGGTATTAATGTACATACTTTTTCATGCTGCTGCAGAGACTCACACGTCTAGTTTCCTCATCTATCACCACTCAGGTAAAATAAAAAAATAAATGCCATAACAGCAATTATTTGGGGTGATAAAAACAGCCTGATTTTTGAGGGTTTTTCTGTGGACTTTTTCCTCCTGACTCTTAAGAACAGTTACGTGGTTGTATGCAATATTGTGCTCAAGAACTTCTCACTTTTTTACATAAATGTAACTTGTCATAACAGTCCTGATCTGCCCTACTCCAAACTTTCTTGTCAAAAATGTTAGAGAGGACAAATGCCCTAGAAAGACAGCAGATGCTGGAAAGCAGTGGAGGTCTCCATTGGATGAATTTTGTCTTGGAAAGCAGAGCACCACGGAGCTGATCTGTAGCAGCTGAAGTGGATGAAGATAGTAGTAGTAAACTGAGTTCCTACTGATGGAGCTTTTCGGGCTGTGCTTCTTGGGGTGGGGTGACCCTGGCCAGCAGGTAAGTCACCACTCAGTCGCTTGCTCACTCCCCAGCGGGTCGAGGAGAGGACCAGGACGAAAGTGGGGAAAAAGCCCTCACGGGTCAAGATGAAAACGTATCTCTGTGTGTGCAGTCATTTACCACCAGCAGACCAACGCTCAGCTAGTCCCAGAACAGTAGCTGCTCTGAAAAAACTTCACCCCCAACCCCAGTGTTAATGCTGATCAGGGTATTTACATGGCATGGGAAATACTGGGGTCAGCTGTCTCCCCTGTATCACTTCCTGACCTCTTGCCACTCCCAGCCTACACATGGGGAGGGAAGCAGAATGAGAGACAGAGGAGGCCTTGACGCTGCTCAGGAATAGCCAAAATACTGGTGTTTCAATGCTGTTTTGGTCACAAATCCAAAACACTGTAAGGGCTGCTATGAAAAAAGTTAACTCCATCCCAGCCAGACCTAGTACACTTCTGTTGACTCACCTGCAAAGCAGCAAGTACCGTAAATCTTAATAGGTTTACTGACTTTGCTCTGAAAATCCAGATACTCTACAAATCCATGGTAAAGGCAGCGCTTTATCTTTATATGGAAAGCATTTTAATTTTACTTTCCAAATTAAGGATTAAATTCTCGTGCTCAAAGTGGACTTCTCTAGAGCTTATTGTCAGTTATCTGTTAATTCCCTGTAAGCTCAAGCCTCGCATCTGAAACCTCATTAAATTTAAACAATGAAAGCTGCTATGAATTAAGTATCTGAATCCTCTTTCTAACAATTAGACTTTCGATTTTCTTGCTCATTAGTTCATAGTTCTTGAGAATAAGTTTTGGAAATGTAAATCTAAGTTATCTACTTTCTTTTTTTTAATTACCAAGAAGCTTAAACTCTTTCTCTGGTTATAATTGTTCTTTAAAGTGTTCAGTACATTCCATATCTCTAAATTTACTCATGTTTTTATGAGTAACTAACTCATGACTTTCCAACATAGCATTCTGCTGAGGGCTTGAACTGCTTGCTTTCCATTGTAGACCACACTGTACTGTTCTGTAAACAGCAGCAACTGAAATTTGTAAAATCGTAAAGAAAAGGAAAAACAATTCCTAGAGTATGGAACCCTGTAAGTTCTCCTAGACTACAAAAACTTTTGTTTAGACTGTCTCATAATTCAAAGAAAATGCGGAAATGCAAAGGAAACAACAGCTTTGTGAGTTGGACCCGAAGTCTAGTTGTATCTTTGGAAACCGAATTCCAGCTGACAATATAAAACCTGCAGAAACTGGGAGGTGGTGTTGTCTATTGTTGCAAAGGATTTCCTTCAGTAGATTCGGTTCTAAGCAAGCAAGCATGTGCCATCCTCCAAGTGGACAGGATGTGAGCCAGGTTGGACTCAAAAGCTTAAATTAACAAGCCATGCAAGATGTGTCTTCCAGTAGTACAGGCAGATTGTTTCACAAGGTGTGGATGGATTTTTGTGATTAACAGTTGCTCCTTACAAAGAGACTGTATAAACCAGAACAACTCTGGGGACATACATTTTGGAGTCCTCAGTCCCAGAGCCAGCTGAAGCACCAAGCTGGTTTTGTAAGAAATCTGATGGTTTACTTGCTGTCCACCAAAACACCTAGAAACTCATGACAAACAGAAGCTTCCAGTTATTCAGTGAACATGTTTTGGTTGTCATTTTTAGCATCTGAAGATGATTTGGAGTGTCCATGGTGCTGCTTCTCTGCACTTGTGGGGTAAGGTGGTTGAGCATCTACGTATCTATTTCAGGAGTTCTGAAAGCCCTTTGGAGATCCTAGGAGGTTTGTCAGTGAATTACCCCAAAGCCCATAGGACTCAGCATTATTTTCCAATGCTGTTTTAGAAAGTAGGTCTGAGCAGAATAGATTCAGGTTTGTTTGTTACCCGTCCAGAGAGCTTACTGGAGCCTTTAAGAAATATTTGCAAGGTAAATGCGGCGAGGCTGTGGAGGTCCACAGTACGTAATCAGCAGTTAGGAGAGGGAGGTAGCTTCTTTTTTGCTGACATAAATGCACAAAAGTAGATCTTTTGAATGCTTTACAAATTAACAAAACTTTTTTTCTAATTCCAGATTTACGTTTACAATATAAACAGTTCGTATTTTTTAGGACCCTTAATTACTGTGAAATAAAATATTAAATGCTAATCCTTAAAGAGTAAGAATAAATTTGGTCTCATGCTCTAATAGGTAGTTCTGCTTAATTCTGCAGAGGAGTAACATTTAAGAATTGTAGATAAGTTCGTACTGGGACTGGATCCAGCAAATAATAAATAAAGCATTTGTAACTTTGAAACATGAAAAAGTTGCACAGATGTTTGAGTATACAAGTAGTTGCCATGTAAATCCTTTAAGTAAATGTTGTCATAATTCTTAGAGATGGGTATGATGTTGTTATTTACACATTAGTTATACAGCTAGAAGCTTTAACCTAATGAGTTATGAAATGTATTTCCCATGTTCCAGATTTATGAAATCTTAAATGTGTTCCTGATCCTTCCTGTTTATATTTTTCTCTATTTTTATTTATTAACTCTAATGCTTTCTCAAATTCTTTTGTGTTGTATGTGACTATCTCCAAGCCGTCTCTGGCTCCGATGGATCCTGAGCTGCAGATGGTTGCAGTACCACTGTAGGTGTCTTGTGCTCTTCCTGGTTTTGGCCACTGTTGAAGGTAGAGTTCTGGGACAAACAGATCTTTGGTCTGGTCTGATGCAGCTGCTCTTCATGTCTGCAAGTGATTACTTAAAGCAAGGAAACATTTTAGCTGGGTTTTAAAAAAAGTGTAAGTTCATAGTGGCAAAAGCCACTAATGCTTATGCTTCACTGGTAGCCTTAGCTTTTCAGTCACCCAGCCAGACATTGGAGTCTGAAACAGTGTATGAACTGGGAGGTTTCTAGTTCTGTAATCAGTGTGTGTTTTTTCCTCATGAAGAGCCTAGTCTGTTCTGAAGTTTAAAGGTAGAGTAAGGAAACAGTCCAAAGGAAAGCCTGCCTCCTGGCAGGTTTTTTCTTCAGTGACAGACAGATGCTGACGGACACATACCACTGGATCTTTTACTGGGATCTTTTACTATCAGGAGGAGAAAAAAAAATGTTCCTTATGAGAAGATTCTCCAGCTCCTTCAAGAGCAGGTAAGATTAACGCAGATAGCAGAGTACCCTAACTTGTCCCATCTCACAGACTGTATTACAGTATGTCCTTACAAATCCTGGAAGTCCTGCAGATGGTGGTGGTGGAAAAGAACTATCTGAGAAATGAAAAAATGTGTGCAGCCAAAGGTACCTGAGATCCTGACTAACCTCAAGGTATTTGGTATTCCTCCTTCACAATCAGGGACAACTTTGGCTGCAATGACTGTAAGAAGGTGAAGTTCAGAATCCTAAGATGAGAGAGTGCAGCAAAAAGTAGATCTGTTGCCCTGTGTTTCTGGAGAGAAGACTTCAACCACTTGAGGGATCTGCGTGGAAGAATCCCATGGAATGTGGCCTTGGAGAGAAGCATCCAGTAGAGCTGGCTGATATTCAAGGATCACCTCCTCCAAACTCAGGAAAGACCCATCCCAACAAGCAGGAAATCGGCAGAGATGGCAGGAGGCCTGCATGGATGAGCCGGGAGCTCCTGACTAAACTCAGATATGAAAAAGAAATGTAGAACAGATGGAAACATGGACAGGTGACCCAGAAGTAATACAGAGCTGCTGTCCAAACGTGAAGGGATAGCAGTAGGAAAGCCAAGGTTGACCTGGAGTTGAATCTGTCAAGGGATGGGAAAGGTGACAGGGCAAGTACATAAATGGCAGAAGGAAGGCTAGGTAAAATGTGAGCCCCCTGCTGAATGGGGCAAGGGAACTGATAACGAGGAAAAGACTGAGGTACTCTACCCTTGCTCCAGACTTAGGGTTAGGGAGCACTTAAACAAACTGTATGCAGTAGTCTGTGAGGCCTTGCAAGTTGTGCACACGTGTGCTGCGGGAGCTGGCTGATGCCACTGTGAGGCCAATCTCTACTAACTTCTTTCATGGCAGCTGAAAGAGGTGCCTCAAGACTGGAACAAAGCAAATGTCACTGCTGTCTGCAGGAAGGAAGATCTGAGGAAACAGAGGCAGGTCATCATCACCTCAGTTCCTGGGAAGATGATGGAGAAAATACTCTTGGAAAGCATTTCCAAACACATGAAGGACAAGAAGGGAATCGGGAGCAGTCAGCATGGATTTGCAGAGAGGAAATCATGCTTGCCAAGCCTGATGGCCTTCTGCCAGGCCTGGAGGGTTGTGACCAGTGGCACAAAGTCAGTTTGGAGGTAAGTCACTAGTGGTGACCATAGAGGTGGATACTGGGGCCAATACTGTTTAACCTCTTCATCCTGGATGCTGAAATGGAGTGCATCCTCAGCAGCTTCACAGATGATACAAAACTGGGAGGGGTGGCGGGTACACCAGCTGGTTGTGCTGCCATTCACAGGGACTTGGACAGGCTGGAGAATTAGGCTAAGAGAAATCTCATGAAGTTCACCAAGGTGAAGTGCCAAGTCCTGTATCTGGGGAAGAGTAATCACATTCACAAGTACACACTGATGCCTAATGGGCTGGAAAGCAGCTCTCTAAAGAGGGACCTATTGGTCCTGCTGGACTCCAGGCTCACCATGAGTCAGCAGTGTGCCCTTGTGGCAAAGGCTAGCAGCCTTTTGGGCTGCTTTAGGAAGAGATTTGCTAGCAGATCAAAGGAAGTAATATTTTTTCTCTTCTCAGCACTGGAGAGGCCACATCCCACTTCTGGACTCCCCAGTACAAGAAAGATACGGATTTACTGGAAGAAGTCCAACAAAGAACCACAAAAATGATTACAGGACTCTTCATGTGAGGAGAGGCTGAGAGTGCTGTTAAGCCTGAAGAAGAGAAGCCTTAGAGGAATCTTATCAATGAAGAAGAGAGACCCAGATTCTTCTCAGTAGTGCCAGTGCCAGGTCAATAGGCCTTGGGCACAAAATGGAATGTATGAGATACCATCTGAACACAGGAGCACACTTTTTTACTGTGATGTGGTAAAACAGTGGAATGGATTGCCCAGAGAGGTTGCAGAGATACTAAAAACCCAACTGGATGCAGTCCTGGACAACCTGCTTTAGCAGTGGGGTTGGACTAGGTGATCTCAGCAGATCCCTTCCAGCCTTAACAAATCTGTGGTTCTGTGATTTTGGTGACTACTGCTGTAACAGTAGAACCAGCTCTGATACAATATTTTACTACAACTCAGCTTAGAATTTCATCAGACCTTCATCTTTCTCCTCTTCCATCAGAGGATTGTTCTCCTGAGTGGAGTCTTTGGCCATTTGAGCATCAGCAGAAAGAAACTCTAATCTCAGGAAATACTCGGGTCTTTCTGGTGATGTTTTCAACCAGTGAAGAAGCATTTGGAGTCGTCATTTCTGGATGATCCTTACTGACGTATGTTAGCTTCACTCTGTTTAAAAATAGTTTAAAAAAAATTATTTTTAGTTTATTTGTATTCGTACAACCTCAAGATGCTTCCTCTTACACAAGGACAAGAAAGGATGTAACCGTACTTTGTTCTCAGTCTGCTGCAGTACAGTAATATCTCAGATAGTGTCCTCCCGTCCACCTCAGTCAAGACTGGCTTACACCTCCAGCATCTGCTACTACCATGAAAGATCTTAGGGCCTTTCCCAAAGCTGTTGAAATGTATGGTGACAAGTCTGAGGAATCTGACAAAGGCTTTGAGGTTTTCTCCAGGTGTCCAATTGCTATGGAGATTCAGGTAGGCTGCTACCACATGTCAGAAGCATCATATCACCATATTCTACCTATACAAAATTCTTGGAAAACACAAGTTTCACATGGTTTTACATGTTAACTCAGTGGCTTCTTCTTTATCCATCTTGAACTGGTTTCCTTCATTGGTGTTGGCTATGAAAAATAACTCACAGCTTTATTCTGCTTTTTTGGCAAAAATAGGTGTAAGTTGTGGTGTTGTGATAAAACTGTATTTCCAGGCTACTATTGCAGATTATCACAGTAAATTGGAATTCTTTCTGTCAGCATTAACAGTTTGTATTCACTGGACTTAAATGCTTAGAATAATTTCTTTTTCTCAAAGAAGTAACCCGACTGCATTACTATTCCAGAAGATCACCTTGCTTTGATTTTTCCCTACAAGAGGTGCTGGAGCCAAAACAGCTAGGACTTAGAGCTCTGCCATTGAGGAGTTCCTCTTCATTCTCTGCACTGTCTCTGACAGAATTTAACCTTCTCTAGAGCCTCAAACTCTGCCTCTGTTATTCAACATTACAACCAATCGTACTCATCTATATATTCAGAAAAGAAAGCGGTGCTGTTGCTGATAGAGACTGTCTTCCTGTGCCTCCAGCTGTATCTCACCATCACATCTTTGAATGCCTGCCAGAACTGGTGTGTTTTTCTTTTTCCTCTCTTGTGCATTTCAACACAGATTGTGCATTTTCCATTTCACTTGCAGTGGTACTGCTGTGAACATCACTTATGTTTATGACATCCTGCCTAACTGTAGTGGAATGCGTGATGTCATCAACCGACATAGTATCTCACACTGTATTCCACATAAATTGATGCTAGGCATCAATGATCCCTGAAGATAGCTGCGATCACAGTCCTTCTGACAATTTTAAGTTCTTTGTGAATGATGCAAGGCTAGGCAAGGTTTTTGGGGAACTGTCCCTCCAGATTCAGATGACATGGAAATCACTCTCCTCAGCATGGTAGCACGCTTGGATGGTTGAGGCACAGCATTTCTGCATACTTCTGCACAGCAGCTCTATGGTATACAGAGGGGTGTCTACCATTTTCCCACTGAATCAACAGCTGTCATGCTTTATTGTTGACAGTTAACAACCCTAATGTGTTACATAAACAGAAGTATGAGATCTTTCTCCTGTGTGAGGAGGTCATTGACCTTTGGGAGGTTATCTTACAAGATAAATGAGTTTGGTTAAACATCTGGGCTGCTAGCAAGAGGCCCAGGACAAAGGTTCAAGAGAACACATTTTGAGTTAAGAATTTGTAAGGCTTTCCTTTCTTTTTACTTCAAGAAGCGATTGCTTTTCTGTTTCTGAGCTTATTGACTCCCAGCATCGCTATTGGATGTCTTCATCCTCTCTCAGCCTGAGGTACGTGTTTCTATTGAGCATTTCTGCCTCTTCTTCAAAAAAGTTCAGGAACCCTGGGAGTGCTGGGACAGCTTCCCTTCCCAAATCCCTCCCGTTTTGTCCTCCGGACTGTTTCAGCCACATAAATTTGTGGGTTTCTCAGCCCCGTGAGGTGCACTCGTCGATTTTAAACGCAGTGTTAATCTATCCAAATGATATCCTGTGTCTTCCTGTCAGGCCTCAGTTGGGCTCCTTAGTATTTTCCTTTGAATCAGGGATAGTGTTTGATAGGTAACTTAGTCAGGCCTTGACGTCTTTTGCAAAGGAGCTTTTCAAGGCGGCAGCCATGAGCAGTCTGCTGTTTCTTCTGGAGGAAAAGGAGCGTGAACGTGAATGAGCGCTCACCTGAAGGAGGCATGAAGGCTGTTAATTAATCACTAGAGGTTATTCTAGATATATTCTGTATTCACATTTATCGTCCTCTGTCCTTCTGCTTCAAGTGATGGCAACTGATTTTGAGATTTAAAGACTGTAAAGAAACATTGAGATTGTGGGAGCACATTCCAGCTATTTGTGTCTTGCTGCAGGGAGAAGATGTGAGCACATCTCCTGTCTCATCAGCTCCAGTCATGCTTAGTCATGATGTGGGTGCACAGTACCTCTTAAAGGTATTGGTTACTGGTAACATACGCATTTAAGAATATGGCAGAGTTGGATTTGGAAAGCACTGTGGTTTGTGAAAGAATTGTTCATGTCTTAGGAATATTTCTGAACTGTATACCGGGTGGGCAAGTGTTGCATATTGCTGTCTCATTTTGTAATAAACCAGAATGATAGCACAGGCCTGGGGGAGGATGCTGAATACATTTAATGAGTGTTAATATTCAAAACAAGCGTGTGGCCTAAAAATAAATTCTTTAATTTTTGTAATGAAACTGGTCCCCAAAACTTTTTAATGACTAAAATGCATCGAGAAATAGAAATACATACTTAACTTTGAGGGAATATCAGGCATCACAGATACAGTTAAACAAGAGCCTTGCAAGTACCTGCAGATGCTAACTGTTAATGTTTTTTGTCACTACATGGACTTTATCTTTCATAATGTTGCTTGTTTTGATGGAGGCCTATCAGACACTTTGATCGACAGCTAGTCTCTGGTTCAGTGCGGAAACAGATACTATTTGTTTGCTGGGAGTTGGCAGTTCTGCTCAGATAGAGAAGATAGGGTTTTATTTGTCTTTAGTCAAAATAACATTTGTATCTAATTTCAGTTTTAGTGTAAAACACCTGTGAATAATTAACTTCCCTGTACAGCTAATTTTAGAGTAGGTGTTTGTAGTTACAGTGTTTTTACCCTGTGAAACCAGTACTATGTGAAATCAGAAATCTATTGCTTCATACCTGAGGGTTTTGCTGTAAGAGATCTGGGGAGGAAAAAGCTGCTGTGTTACTCACCGAGGGATTTCAGCACACAGCCCTGGGTCAGACATCAGGACCCCTGGAGAAAGCTGACCAGTTTACGTGGGATTCACAGCCACTAGTACGTTGGGTAAGGGCTTGCCTGAACATCAGTAGGAGAAGTTGGCATACATGAGGTCCTAGTTCCTCTCTGCGGAGAGGCACCCTACTTTGAACAGAAAGGCAGTGCCTGTTTCGCCCCAAAATTTGTATCATGGAGCTTTCACCTCTGAAACAAGGCCTTTCAGTGCATGGAGGTTGCTAATAAATGAATTCAGACTAAATATCAGTTGTGGGGTTTGTTTTTTTTCTTCACATGCTGAGGTTAGGAACAGCTTCAAGATGATAAAAATATCTGATTTCAAGTCATAGTCAAGGTTGAATACCTCAAACCCAGTTCAGTTCTGATTTCATTTAGAAACCATTTGGTGAAAAGCTGTAAGTAGCTCCAAGTTGGAAATCAGATAAGATGAGCATAAATCTTTGTGGTCATCAGATACATTACTTTCTGTCAGATCTTCGTTGCACAAACATTATTAACTATGAGTAGTTTCTGGTTTTTGTTGTGCACATTGGCCTGTGTACATCTATAGTTCTGCAAAGGATTTCTGAGCAGTATTTAAAGGAAGGAGGTGGCATCGATGTGTAACATTTTTTTAAAGGTAAATATTCATAGACACCATATTTCAAAGGATCTGGAAAAATAGATAGACAATAAGTACCCCACAGGTGCTCTATGTGTGTGTGCATGTATGCATCATCAACAAAGGCTCCACAAAAACCTGTGTCACCCAGGTCATGCAGGGGATACTAACATTTGCTATACCTTATCACTTAAAGAGGTGACGCTTCATCCTGAGTGTATTTGCATACTTCTTAAAAACTAGAGAAATAAGAAAAGGCATCCAGTTCACAACTCTAAGCCAAAGCAGCAGCGTTTGTCAGCAAGCAATCATCACAAAATACCAGTTTTGAATACCAATTTTTTTTAAACATTTTGACAATGTTTTTCTCCAGACTTTACATTAAGACAGATTTATTTATTGGTCTTAGATATTTGTGTATTTCAGTGCAGTAAGTTCTTTTTTCATTATTTTCCTGTTCATTTACTAGTAAGTGAATTTCACCTGTTTCTGATCAGTATTGGAATAAATGCCAGAAACCCACTACAACAACTAGGAATTTCCATTTCTTTCTTGCAGTCAGTAGCTTCAAAACCCTGTAACTACGGAGGAGATAGCTATCCTTGTGGATTTTGTCATGCCTGTGATTTTTTGCACTGAAGTTCTTTTCTTTAATTCCAATTCACTTTGTTTGACAAACTGATAGCCTTACTTCTAGATTTCCATGTATCTACATGTGGAGACTGCTGTGTTTAAATTCCATAGGAATTTGGAAAAGAAATTAGATTATTTGTGCAGTGACCGTTGAAGAGCTATCTTGAATTGGTCACAAGCTTGAAGGTCAATCTACATTTACAGTATAAACTGTGGAGTAAAAACCACAGAGGACTGTGAAACCAAACTCTCAGGAAGTGGGGAGCAACATAATGGTTTTAGTATTATGTTGCCCAAACATGTTCACTGTTTACTGTCAGATAAGCTTCTGCTGGCTTTTTCCTGATGTTAAAAATACATTGTGTTATGGAGATGTTGGAGTGATCTGTTTTGGGAAGGCATTGTATTAGCTTTGAGTCAGATATATTTGTGGACCGGTCTCATAATGCTACATTTCACCTCTGCTTTTCTGTTCGTCAACTAGAATTGCTGTTGGTTTCTACCTGCACTCAACTGCGCTGAGAACAAGTAAGCCTGTTTGGATGTAAAAATGCAATTTGAATGGAACAGCTGAATAGCCAAGTGAACATATAAGCTTTCTGCTGACCAGATTATATTTTACTGCTTTCAGTTAATACGTTCTTTAGTACCATTCTTTTAGTTTCACAGGCAAGAGAAGCATGTCATGTCAGGTGTTGGATAAAGAATGGAGATTTATTTTTTTCAATTTCACTTACTAAAGATGGAAGGCTTCATAACTCTACACTGGTGTAAAATATGGATCAAGATGTGAGGGAAGATCTTACCTGGTTAAATAGCATTGTTTAGAGTAATGGGAATGGTTCAAGTGGTGGCAATTCTTGCTTCATCTTTTTTCATGGGGAACATGAATGCATTTGTACAGACATTTAGGATGAAGGCAACCAGGAAGTAGAAAACGTAGATTTAGTATTTGTTTTATTTTCTTAGACTTCTGCACTGATTAGACTAGAATATCCTAATTTGTCTTACTGCATCTCCGTTACTATAAATTAACTGTGTTCTTTTAAGATGTCTGCTAAGGTTTAAGTTGATATGCAGAAAAAATATAAGTGACTCATATTTGGGATATAAAGATTATGGAGGGATGGTCCCCAGATAATCGCAGTTTTACAGTGTACACAGAAATGACTACTGTTATCGGATTTTAGGTAAGCCATCCTTTCTCCACCATTTGAGTTGCTCTTAATTTTAAAAATAAAAAATTCTTCTGAATTTTTAAATTCTCACAGAATTACGGAGACTTTGTCTTTTCCTGGAAGTGACACAGAGAAAAACATAACTCTTGGGGATGTTTTGCTGGCTTAGTGAAGGTTGTACGTGCAGTCTTTACCCATGGTATTCCTTGGTTACAATGGGCATTTTGATTCTGCATAGTGGTGATATTTGTGACTTCTTGATATTGGACGTTGTGTCACTGTTACACATCAGGCGAGAGGCCGTCAGGATTCCTGCTTAGATGAGGGCTGGGGCTCAACTCTCCCATCCCGCACTGTTTTGGCATGACCTCTGCTTCACAGAGGTGACTACAGCGTGAGGAGTACCCCTTCTCCTATTTGAATTCCTGAAGTGGGGGAGACTACTCCAGTGCAGACCCTTCTTTCATCTGCTGTCTCCCTGAATAATCTGCTATCCCCCTGATTTATCCACTGTCTCCACATGTGAAACGATCCTGTGTATTTGGTGAGAGGAAAGGCTGCCACACTGACTTTGGAGTGGGGAAGGTGAGTTACAGGTATCTCAAAACCTCCCCTTCTGAGAGGGGAGGAAAAGTTTCATTATCCCATTTCTGGAAATGCAGTGGCAGGATTTGGAAGGGGAAAAACGTACAGACAAAGCAGGGCTGGCTTGAGTCATTTCAGGCAGAAACTGGGGGACAAGGCATGAGGAGCATCATGACTGGTGCAGTTGTATCTGTACCTTGAAGTGGTGCTTGAAATTTTAGTATGGTTTCAAAGTCATGGAGCCAAGTTGTTGCCACTATGTCATCTGTTATATTGAGTTCTCTAGGTAGGTTTAAGTCTGCTTTCAAACGTATCTGGAATTTGGGTTGGAAAAAATGATAGACATTTTCTGCTGCTGCCCTGGTGTGTTGATGACCAATGTAAGGCAACGGCCACTGCCTCAGAAGCTTTTAGTTCTCCAGATTTTCTGTTTCAGCATGTACAAACAACAGACAATTTCAGCCTTTTTGAAGTTGCAGAATGAAATGTTAACGCAGGGCTGTATGTGAAGCCGCTCGACTTTTTTACCTGCCCTTTGCTGCTGGTCCCGCTCTGTTTCCTACGCTGGAGCAAACCACAGTCCTGGAAGACTTGCTTTGTTTTTTTTTCTTAGGACGCTGTTGCCACCTGGTGGCCTTGGCCAAAACCGGGAACAGATGCTCTGTGACCTACATCAGTCTCTGACAGATGTCAGGAGTGAGATGGACGTGGGGTGCGCAGGGGGCAGTGGGTGCCCTCCTGAGGCTTTACCTCTGTCCAACACACAAAAAAGTTTGTTTCTGATAAAAGCGACCCATCCCTTGTACGCCAGCAGTGACAGTCGGTGGCAGTCTTTATTCTTTTTCTTGCTCCATTCGTTTTCTAAAGCAGACAAAGATACCAGATGCTGTCCATACTGATCCTCAGATTTTGGAAACACACTGTAAAATCCTCAGCCTTTGGGAAGAATTGCAGTAGCACAGGCCTGACAGGTGAGCCGCCTGAACAGTGAAAGTATGTGCCATATTTCTGCTTTCAGCAAATGAGATGTTGAGCAAAGACTTTTAAGTCTTGTTCAGATCTTGTTGTCTACATCTCTTTTTGTTTTTTTTGTTCGTGAAAGTCTTGCAATAAGCCTGTGAAGTGGTATTCAGTTTGGCGTAGCCCCAGAGTGCAAACTCTGTTATTATTGTTGCTGAAGCATTTGAAGAGATGAAGTATGAATTTCCTGTAAAATAAATAAAAGACTTGAAAGATTAGACATGCTTCTACTATATAAACTCATTTGGGCTCCAGCATAGATACAAGGTTTTTTCATTGGAACTCACAGCAGTCAATAATAATCCAACACTGGGGTTTTTAATGTAATGTTAAAATGCTAAACAGAGTTTACACCTGGAGTTTGCCTATATTGCTCACTAGCGTAAGCCAGCATAATACAGGGAAAAATGAGCATGGTGTGGATTTTCAGTTGTCATTACTAGATTAGAAATCGTCCAAGCACTTCTTTTGTGTGAGAAATACTTAATTTTAGCTGCAATTCATTTATTAGACTTTTTTTTTTTTTCTGTAAGGAAAGGGGATCAGAGAGCTATTTTAGGCTACAATTCTCCTAACAATAAGTAAAATATTAAATATTAAAGGTTGCCTGTAACTGGGATCTTCCATAAGTGGACACCACATACCTACACTGACATGGTAGGTGGAAAAGAAGAGGAGGAAGATGCTGCTGCTATGTTAGACCATCACTCTCAGTTGGACCAGCCTAAAGTGATGATCTCCCAGGTGTGCTTTAGTTATGAAAATGTCACCATAGGCTAGGGGAAGCAAGTGCCAAAAATCTTCCCTCTAAGGCTGCCGTAAGTGATGAGTTCTTAAATTTGCTTGGGTACTGGGAACTGACTTTTCACCACATGTTCAGCATAATCTTAGTTAATACTTTCCCTAAAAGAAATCCAGTTCTTACAACTACTTTTCCAGATTCTTAATGTGGCTTCAGTCTAAGCTTTAGGCAAATAGTAAGCTGATTTTAAAATGAATTTGGAACATGCAGAAATCAATATGGTTCTTTGAATGAACACCACATAATTAGGTACATCTGGTTTGTGAATGTAAACTATAGCTAAGCTGAATTTTTAAAGAGCAAACTCTGCTTAGGTTTAATATCCATTTAAATCCTTCTTTTAATCTCTTAATTAAATTTGAACTAAAATATTATTCTTGTAGCTTGATTTTTTTAGTTTTGTTTGATTTGAAATTTTATCTAGATAAGATTGCATTTGATATGCAAGTGGTGTTTGGACTTTGCATGATTAATGACTTTGGCATCTAAAAGAAAAAGGGCATAGTTTTATTCTTGCGCATTAGCAGAACACTTGGATTGTTCGCTTAGAACTGGAACACAGCCCTTGCAAACTGAGACACATGTGTTTTCCCATACGTACACTGCTTTTATATAAACAAAAACCTTCCTGTTTTAAGGTAATACTCAATTTTCTGTTCTGTCAGCATCACTGCCATACCTTTGGAAAAAAAAAAGAAAAAGGTACCTTATTAGCCATACACTCCAGTAGCACTGTTTAAAACATACTGTATTTAACACTAGTTCAGGCACTTTTGTTTTCAAGCTCTTTCTGGCTTTTGGCTATGTGATTAGACTAGATTTTTTGTTTTTAATCAAAATATCCCTTTTCAATTAAAATTGTGTCAGCACTGTTTTTTGATGCATAAGTATCTGGCACTACCTCTTATGTCTTGCTGAGAGCAGATCTGGTGTAAGTATCTCTTCTCATGATCAGTGGTGACACTGTCACTCTCTGTGTGGCACACTGACTCTGCACTCATCTGGGGAATCTGGGACGCTGTTGTGTGATTTCTGTTTCTCATGTCAGGGTTTTTTCATGTTTATGTCTTTGGCGTTCTGCCTCTCAGGTTTCTTCTTAGACCTTTCTTTTGTTTTTGCAAAGGCTGCAATGTCATATAGTAACACAGCCATTTTCTAAGAATATTATCATAAACTACCACTGGAAAGCTTATTTTCCTATATGTCAAAACTCAGATCTGCTGTACTCTTTACCAAACAGGAGGATTGCACCGTCCAGCCTCTGTTCATGCAGGTCTCTTTGTCACTGTCTCATTCTCTTCAGTGCTGCCTTTTGTTTGGCATAGCTGTGCTGTCAGTAGCAATCTGTGTGTGTGCTTTTTAAAGGAAAAATTAAAATCATCTCTCAAATTTTTGGTGTCTGGAAAAGCAATTCTATAAGCCTGTACCAGTACCTGTTGCAGTCCTTGGTGCAAGGCCCTAAAAAGACAGCTAACCTTGACTTATTTAACTCCTGTCACATCCTTTATGAACTCCTGAGCATTCAGCAGCCATCATTGATAGCATCCACTATCTGTGGATAGTGACCAAGTCGTTGAATGTTATTTGGCATGTTTGCTCTGGAGAAATTGTCTTATACTTGCTTCTGTGCTGAAACCTTGTCTTCAGTAACTGGTAACTGCTGGATAAATAAGCACCACTCAGTGCGCAGTATCTACACGGATACAATAAAACCATTGGTATTCTTAGCGGATTTGTACAACATGATACCTATAGTTTGCGCAACAGAATCACGTCAGAGTTCACATCTCAGAAGGCATGGTGTTGCTCTGTGTGTGAATTTGCAGAGTTGTTTTGAAAGAAAAAAGGTAATCCAGTGAAACCCCTTCTAAGCTGAGAGCAGTCTTGTACCCCAGCGGTGTGCTGTTCTGTGACAAATGACGTTCATCTTGAGGCTGAAAGGTGGGGATCAATGTAAGGCAGTGTCTGAGTCCTATGCTGAGGCTGTGCCGTGGCATAAACATCCAACAATTAGTGGCAGATGCAGAGAAAGCTTATGAAGAAAGCTGTGTTTTGAGGCTAAGTCAAGACGTTTACCTACCTCTTAACCACAGAGCTTTTGAGTAGAGGCAACAACAGCTTAAAAAACAACTGTTGTCACTATTTGGAAACTTAACAATCTCAGCATGTTTGTAAGAGGGACACGTGTTTGGGAGATGCACACTGGGCAGTAGTCTCGACAGTTTGCAAGATAATTACTATTATGTTGTCTTCGCGGGCTGTCATTGCTGAGAATACATAGACGTGATTGTGAGTATTGCGCAGATGGACTTGTAAACTGCACAGATGAGACTAATGGGACTTAAGATTTTCATAGCAAAGTTATCATCAATATTAAGCAGGTTCAACTTTATGAAGTGTTTTGTGCATATATCTTCCTACCCTGTCTCTGCCCGTTTTCTGTCTGAGAGAGAAGGGCTGAGGTGAGCAGCCTCTGTAAGGCAAGTTTTACTGCATCCGTATGGAAACCAAGATCTATTACCTACATGCTGTTTCTTCTTGTCCTTAACTTGGTGGGTTCATTGTGAATCCATTTGTCACCCTGTACAGCTGCTTATTCTGCCAGTTCATTATCAGAAAGGAGTTCTTCAGACATACTTGCGTACAGCTGACTCTATGGTGGAGCCTTAGGTTTTGCTTATTTTGACAGAAGGCCACACCAGCAGTGTGGTCTGGGTTCGTACGACGCTAGGTTTGCCATATGTTGCTCTTGCTGTTTGGAGATTAAGGAATGAACAGGCCTCAATAAACCACTAGCATGGTGGAGAATGGATGCTGACCAGGAGGGTATAGAAATAGGCGAGGGGGACAGCACAGGGGATGGGGAAGAATAGGATGAAGTGCTGGATGCCAGATCGCCTGATCCCTTGGGGCTGAACATTTTGTAATTTGTTAACTACACGGTGGAAACACGCACCATAGTATCATTCGTGGGTCTGCCCCATAGGTGGAAGTGTTGTGAGTGCTTGAAGTGCCACAAGCACTGTCAGCTGAATTGATCTGAGGTCTGTTACGCAAAGGGGAAAAAAATGAGTTAACGATAAGGAACAGCAAGCAGCGACGATCAGGCAAAATACCAGGAGTGTCTGTAATTTTCAGATCTGGCTTACAGATCAGCCTGCTAATGTTCTAGTTTATGTTGCCGCTCTGGCTTTCAGTGGACTGAATTTTTCTAAGATGAAAACAGTACCTGGTATGTGGTTTATGCACATGAAGACAAATTGCTTAAAAATTCTGCACCATAGATAACTGACGTGTTAGAGTGGTGCTGTTATATAAACATACTTGAATACTGTATGCTGAAAACAGTATTTTTGACACCAGTCAAAAGCTAAGCACTGTCTACATTATCTTGATATGTTTTGTGTAGAAGATAATAAAACAAATAGAAATCAGGAGTGAAGTCTGGCTACAGCAACAACAGATGGGCTATTATACCTAATCCTTTTAGTTACAGAACTGTATAAACAATGCTATTAAAATCACACAGCTAATCAAAAGTCTGCTTTTTACTGTAAAATAATATTAAACCCCAAATTAGCAAAATTGCATAAGAGTTGGAATATGGTTTTGCTATGCTCACACTACAAAGACAGTGCATATTGCACTCGGTTTTGCAATAGTAGAAGTAACGCAACTATAGATGGTGTTGCTCTACCTCTGGGTTAGGAAATAACTTTAAAATAGCTCCTTGGTTTGCTAATTTGAATGTCTGTGTGTAACTGTTTAAGTACATAACCGAAAGCAGAACAACTTCGATGCAATGCAAGAAAACTGGAATTGTACTCTTTCTCTGTGACTCTGTGCCCCTGCCTCCACACCTTTCCTCTCCCTGTGCACCACTGTGCACAGGTGATGTCCATGTGCACCTTCGCACACACGAGATGTCTGCATGCAGAAGGCATAGAAAGCAGGTCAGGGCTGCTCTGGGACCTGCGAGGGTGCCTGGCAGGAGGATTTCTGCATCCTGGGAGCAGTGCTGGAAGAAGCTGCAGCTCCTTGCTTTGTGCTGCAAGATCTCAGTGCTCTGCAGAGATGCAAAAGAGCTCATCCACCGGTCTAAACTAACTAGTCTAAACTAGGGAGGGGCTGAAAAACAAAAATATCACCTGTTTTATAAACCTGTGCATGTTGAAATTCAGTGCAGTTATGATCTGCCTGCCTGAAAAAAGGTTGTAGGTACTGGAAGAGATACAGAAAAGGACCAATGGAGCAAGTCGAGGGCACACTTCTGTGTTGTCTTTGACTGCTTACTCAGTCAGTAACTTTTACAAAAAGATCCTTCTGGTAAAACCTACAAGTTAACAAGGCACCACTTGCGGAAGAGGTGGCTACAGTTAAGATCCTAATGATATCTCACTGTGACTTCCAGACTTTTTAATTTAACATTTTGTCCTCTTTTTTTCCATGAACTTGGAAAGTTACAAAATCTTGTGCCTTTTTTCTGAGATACTGTGTAAGTACGTTGTTGCCCTTCTTGACAGGGCAGCGTGTTTGGAGATTCCATAAATGTGTGCGGACCAGACCTTCTGCACTTACTTCTGCTTGGGAGATCTTGGATTGAAATGTAACAGTCTTACAGCTTGTTCCCTTTCAGAACATTAGTTTGAGAAAAACTCAACTACTTGAGAATTGGTGAAATGCATTTACAGTGACAGGCGTATCCTGTCATTTCTCATTATATTTTACAAATGATATGTACGAAGAAATCGTACATGTGAGTGCTTCAGGACAGCATCGAGTGTTCTCCTTGTCCTGTGTGAAAACTTGCGTGATGTGCCTGTAATCCACACCCAGTGGATTACCAATGTCAGAAGTTGAAAATTTGTCAACCCAAACCCTGTGTATCAGAAGTAGGTACAACTTGTCGGAACTAAAGAAGAGAGATGGTGTAAGCTTTCCTTAAATTACTGCATGATTGCTAAATGGCAAAGTTTACATAATCCCTAGGGTATACATTGAAGTAACGTATCTCTGAGTTCACACCATGAGAACAGCTGGTTGAAAAGCTTTGTTTGTAGTAGTACTATGGAAGCCAATTACAGAATCACAGAATCACAGGATGTTAGGGGTTGGAAGGGACCTCTGTGGGTCATCTAGTCCAACCTTCCCACCGAAGCAGGGTCGCCTACAGCAGCCCGCAGAGGACCTTGTCCAGGCGGGTTTTGAATATCTCCAGAGAAGGAGACTCCACCACCTCCCTGGGCAGCCTGTTTAACTATATAGTCTTACATAGGACAGTGTAGATCATCACTGATCCAGACAACATTCTCCATCTTTGCTGATTCATGGGAGAGAAAATCTCTACGGTATGGCTATTGGCATGTCATAAAGAAGCCATATCTGCACTTATGTTTATTGTGGTCTTTCAGGATACTTGTACACCTCTTTCGTCTCACAGTTGGGAGTAGGGTACGGTGGGAAACCCAGATTTCCTCAGCCGCCATCAGAGTTCTGTCATGTGGCTTCAAATAACTTAGTGCAGTCACAGCTGGCAAAAGGCATGCAGTTGGCTTAGAAGGAGAAAATGACTGGTGGCTATCGTCTGTAGCAAGGAGTTGAAGTTGGGCATGGACCTTATTTTTATTGTTTAAAGGCTTGAAATCCATTGAACATGATGTTCTGGAAGGGCAGAAGTTATCACCAGACAAGTTCAATTACATTAACCAAACATGAGGAGATTTTTTTTTAAAAAAATGATGAATAGGTAATGTCTGAAGTGTTATATTACCACTTCCTTCTCTAGAACTGTTCTAGGGCTGTGCAGGGTTTTTTTGCAGTAGAAGATTTATTTTTTCTTCCATGGCAGCTGCCTCCTCTTGAAAGCTTCTTCCTGATACTTTTCATGTAGTAGTGCCACTTCCCGTTTTTTGTGAACTAAAACTCTACAGTCTTTTTTGACATTTCAGCATTGAGCTTCAGAATCTTTGTGGCAGTAATTTTAGCACCGTTTCTGGGCTACTGTGATTTTCATTTATTTTAAATATTTATAAAAGATGTAATAGGATTTGCCATCTGTGTATCTAATAAGAAAATGCTTCTGTAAACAGAGCTGTCTCAACGTGCACGGAGACACAAAACATGAGTGGGATTTTGAGCTGGGCTGAGGATGTGCTGATACAGCTACCCATCCTTTCACAAAGCCCTGCACGTTGCTGTAGTAAGCCAAGGCCTGGCTGCAGCCTGTCCTTTGTATGGTAACCCTGCCTTAGTGTTAGTAGAAATGGGAACAATTTACAAACGATGACCTAAAAAACCAAAACAAAACAAACAAACAAAAAAAACCAACGCCGTTTTCTATAAAGTAAAACCAGAAGTTTTTTCTTCAGCAGAGAGGGTGTAAAGGACCACACTTCACGCTACCCCGTTGCCTTACCCAGCTTCCTGGCTTTTAGACTTTTAGCCTCTGAAACCTAGTATGTAAACCCATTTTTTGTGTGTGCGCCACACAAATGCTTAACTGTCCTCTGGGAATTCTGACTTCCCCTCTGAGACAGCATCTTGTAAATGTGTGGTGGGCTTTAAGCTCTTCATTTTAGGGAGTTGGTTTTTTGTTTTCTTTTTTCTCCCTAAGAGAATCTGCCCAATGAAATTTGGCTACTAAATTCTACTAATGCTATTTTTAGAGTTTTTGTCATTCCTTGTTTTGTCCTTCCTACTCCTTATTACATGCACAGTTTGCAATTAAAGAGGTTTTTCAGGCTTCCAGGCTGTTAACTTATCACAGGATCCAAAAATCAGTCTGGAGGCCTCATTGACTGGCTTATTTTGCTGCAGGTGATATAGTGTCATCTGTTACCTGGGCACCAGAGGTGTCCACGGACTGTCTTAAATTTTTATCTGCCTTATTTTTTTACTTTTATTGGCCTTCTAAGTAAAATTACTGCAGTTCATTAGGTGCAAACTGTGAAGAAGGTGATAATGTCCCCATGATCAAAGGCCATTACAAGTTGTTGCTTAACCTGAGATCAGAAAATTGCCTACTTAAACTTTCCTTCATCTGTTTGGGGGTCTTTTCAGCCAAGAGATGTGTTTTTAAGAAGCATAACAACAACAAAAAAACAGTACAAAATAATTTCTGCAATCTGAATTGAGACCCTGTACACAGGAGGAACAGGACTGAGTGAGGAGATGCGATCTTCACTCTGTAGGGAAGAAGCAAAACAAAATCATCGGGTTTTTCTTACCTGTCCAGAGAGGTCTGAAGTTTCTGAGAGATTTGAGAAATCTTTGTTTGTAGAACTTGCTGACTTTTAACCGCAAGGCTTACTATCTTGCTGTGTCCGTCTGTCATCTAAAATAACAAAAGACATCGATCTATTGTGTAAATCTGTGCATGCAGGGCTCTTGATACTGGGTTGTATTCTGGCTATTGTATCTCTCTGCCAACGCTCCCTTTGATTAAAGGACCCCAAAGGCTACTGCAATTCATCTTAACTAACACTATCCTGGTTCCTGTTCCTTCTCTACTCTGTGTGGGGTTTTTTGAGTGGTTTCAATCTACGCTATAGTAATTACCCCAAACAAGTAATTTTTTAATTTTTTTTTTTAACTTGAAAATATGGCTTCTTTAGCTAGTCCGTTGTTGTAATTACTTTTTCTTCTGTGATATTGCTTAGGGTAATATTCGCTTTGATTCTCCGTGCTTTGTAGGATGCAGCTGCTGTGCTTTGCCACACTACAACAGATGCTGAGGCCTGTAGAAGGCAGCTAGCTTCTTGAGGAATGTCCTCAAGGGACCCATGGAGTTGTGCGTATTGCAACATAAAAAATTACAAGAGTCACCAAGAGCCTTTGACTAAAATGAGATCTGTCTGTCTTAGGCATGGGAGAAGTACATGGCAAAGGACAGTCCTCATCACAAATAAAATCACTCATAATAGGACCAAGGTCGCTCACGTTCTTGAAGTACTGTGTACACCGGTCCCCAAAGCAACTTTGCCATGGCTGAAGAATTCATACCGCCCTTCCTGACTCTGTACCTTTTACTTACAAGACCATCCTACCTACTGGCAGTATTTCCATAAGCTTTAATGAATACAGCTGAATGTTACAATCTGAAATGCTTAGGTTTTTTTCCTATGTGTCCCAGTTCTGTGTGGCTGACACCTTTGGTGCTTTCTGACTTCATCTTGAAATATGCTTATTTCTACTTGACTCCAGGAACAAGCTCTCTGACTGTTAATAGTGTTACTTCCATGAAGACCCTGACAACCCTTCAGGCAGGCGCATTTAACCCTGTGAGGGGGAGGTAGGTGGGAATTTGATTACAAGTTGGAGCTGGCAGCACCGTCAGGTCATCTCCTGAGAGATCACACCTCTCCTTTTATCTGAGCAGTCGTGTTTCCACTGAGGTTTTGTCCTGTTCGCTGTACTAAAAATATATTAAATGAATAAGTAGGAAAAGATAGTTCCTTCTGGCTGTGATTTTACTGGAGGCTGTGCCAACTGGAAAATAGGCTTCTGAGTAATACCCCCTGATTTTGCTCCGAAGGCGTGTATGATGCATGGCGAGTTGGGGGTGGCTGCAAAAGGCCCCCATTCTCTTGCTGTGCTCTAAAACAGTGTCGTGTAATAGTTAAAAATAATGATCTTTGCTAGGATGCAGGGAAGTCTGTAGCACAGAGAAATCAGATAGTTTTTCCAAGAAGGAAAAGTGAATTGCTGCTTTAGGGTAGATGGCACCATGCGCTGAGCGTGAGTTAAAGAAAAAATAATTATTTAAACTATCTGCAAGAAAGCTGCTGCTTCTCAGCTTTTAAGCATGTATTTAGTCATCCTGTATTAGTCAGCGTAATTACAGAGACTACAGAACTAATTTGAGATAGTAACCAGTGTTGAAATGTACAATTTAGGCTTAAAAAAATACTGATTTAAGTTAGATTTTCCTGCACGTTAGGAGAGCCCAAATCTGATTGTCAGTTACCGCAATCAGACGCTGCTCCGTGCTCAGGGCTTTTTTGGTCTCCCCTGCTTGCTTTCTCATACCATGCTGGCAAGCTGCAACAAGTGAAACTCCACCCTTCCTACGGACCGGGGAGAATAAAATGCATAAAGGGCGGCTGCTGGCGAGTAAGACAAGGGTTTCTGTGAAGGTGCTGGTTTTCCAGACGGTCGCTGGTGTGCAGCTGAGAAAGGGGCGGGATCCTTTTCAAGTAGCTTAGCTGTGATTTGCTGAATTCATAGACTTTTCTTTCCCCCTAAAATCCCAACCGTCTCTCTCTTTTTTTTTTTCTTCCCTTTTTTTTTTTGGTTGAGAAGTTGACTTGCGTGCGGCAGCTTCTCAGCGTGCACTTCAGCTGTAATCTGGTCCCCAGTGCCTTGCGCTGACACCATGAGCTCGGAGGCTGATGAACCCAAGGAAGGTACGGGTTTTAACTATTTTAACTGTTTTCACAGGAGGGGAAACATGCACACTCGCGTCGCCAGCACCGCCTTTGTGAGTGTGGAGGAGAGTTTCTCCTTGCTTTAGCTTTTGGGTATTCAAAAGGAAGGGAGGAATGCCTTGGCAAAATTCTCTGAAGTCCTGCCGATTTCACTGGATATGAAATAACCGAAGTGTTGGCACCCAGGCATATCTCTCTGTCTTGGCAGTGGTAGTTTACTCACGCGTGAAACACTGATAAGTAGAAGAAACGGTGTTTCAAAGCACTGGCAGTAGAATATCAAAAGGGGAAGATTGCTTTAATTTGGAAGCACTGTATTTTTCAGCAAAAGAGGAAGTTGCACGGGGGAGAAGTGAAAGGTCGTTATTTTGGGAACAAGCTTGGTGCCGCTTACTTCTTTGCCCAAATGACTGTGCGTGCATGCGTGTTTGTGCGCATGTGTGCGAGTGTGAAAGCCAAGGGGAGTGTGCCAGAGCTACAGGGTTTCATTTACTGCTTCTAGAGTGGAACGTATGGAGGAGCTGGAAGTGCTCCAACAAAAATACAGTTATTCACTCGTGTTGATTGGGAGGGGGTGTGAGCCAGAGTAGGACAGTAGGGAGCAAGCGGGGGTGGAGGAGGGCGATTTCCTGAAAGTGCCTATATACAAAAGAGCATTTATACAGAAGAGGGAACGGGGCAGTAGTGGGGTTATACACTGGATTTCTTAGAACGGAATTGATGTTTCATGGTTACGAGTAGTCTTTGGGAGACTCAAACTTACAGGGATCCAGTATAGCTCAGAAAAATAATTTATAAACGCCAAGCAATAAGCAAGCTCTAAGGCAACCTATGCATTTTGTATTTGGTGAAAACAAATTTTCAGAATATTTTATATGGTTTTCCCCTCACGCTCTGTACAGCTTCCCCCACTTGAAGAGCAACTTTACCAGGGACTTGTGCCTGCTTACTTGCGTAAAAGACTATTTTGTTGATTTGCAGAACTGAATGAAACTTAATGCTAGTAATGCTGATAGAACCTGCTTCGTAACGAAGCACGATAGCCTGTGTTTTGATAAGAATTACAATAATGCTTGCTGTTTTATTTTTCTTCTTCTCATCAAATGAACAGATGAACTAAAAGGCAGCTTTTTTTTCCAAGAAAATTCTGTAGGACAGACTTATTGAAAAGCAGAACTGAAAAAAGCATTTCTATATAGAAACTGTTTGAAAAAGACAACATGTGAATAAGAATATGGCAGTGTGAGCATTCTCCCTCAGTTTTACAGCAGGAGAGATCAGCATGCATGTCATAGCATGAAAGGTCCTCTGGTTTACATACAGGGAACTCCAGAGAATTTTACCAAGTTAGCTATATTTGAAATGTAAATTTTCTTGTCTAAAGAAACCTCTCACCTCCTTAAAGGACTAAGATTCTTAAAATCCTCTGAAAATATTTTTGCCTTTCTGTGCATTTCTCTTGAAACAATTTGAAATGCCAGGATCTTCATGCTGAAAAAAAGCATTTGGAGCGGTGGCGGAGACAAGAAAGAAAGGGTAGCTTTTTGGTTAGTTATTTTTAGCTGGGAAAATATTTGGGTTTTGCTGTCTGGTGATTTTAGTAGGTTAGAATGGAAAATAAAAACTGTAGCTGTTGTGGGCAGATGAGGTACAGATATCACTGAGGTTTTTCAGTTGGTCTGTAAATATATTCCTGATAATACACTCCGATCTGTAAAGGAATAATTTAGAAGATGCATGAGAAAAGGGATTTAGTGTGTATGAGAATAAAGGTTGGGATTAACAGGTGAATATGTAGAACTGCAGCTTTTACACTGGTGTGCCTAGTGACTGAACATGGCATGAAAGATCAGTGATCAAAATACTGAAAAATACAGTCAAATGCTTGTGGATTTGTAGTGGTCCAGTGTATGTGGCATAAAATAGATATTCAGAGTCTTCCAACTGACTGTGTTTCATCAAGAAACTGTGCTTTTTGCATAAACAAAACTGATGCTTCACAAATTCAAACTGAATTTGGGGCTCAGGCTTTTGACACTGAGCATATATAATTTTTAAGTGGTTTACCAAAGGGCGAGTGCTTGATTTTTACTTTAGGTGCAAGACTGCATGTCAGTCTCTGACTTACTCACAAATTATGAGGCCCGGCAAGGCACTTTGTAGGTAAAGGTCTGTGACTGATTATGGAAGGAGGGTACATTTGGACAACTATAAAATAGTTTTATTACCAAAATCTGTACATTTCAAGGCCAAAGCTAGCAATGAAAGCGTAGTGGTTAATCTGCTACATGCTCAAAAGTCAAAGGGGGAGAAAGCTACAGGAAAAACGTTATTTTGATGTTGTTGGCAAGCAAAGGCAGAATTTTCTATTTTCCTTAAAACAGAGATGCTCAGGTGGCCAGGGAAGCATCACCGGCCAGGAGCTAGTAAAGGGATATATGAGGACCTCTCAGACTCAGTTGCAGCTTCAAGGCGTGACTCTCGGACCGTGTGCTGGAAGATCATCCTGAACCTCGGGAGGGTTGAGGGCACAATTATAGCATCAAACATTGTGTATGTTCTGACAATGATCTGATGCTGAAGTAAGCAATACTTCCATTTACTTTGTGCAAGCGAATCACAGTATTTGCAGACCATAGGGATATCTATAGAAGTGGATTTAATGGGTTAATATGTATTATTTTGTAAAATCTTCATAACGAAAGGTAGGTTTAACTACTGTAAAAATGAATACCACTTTTTACAGTGAAACCCAAAATCATGGTCAATTTTGAATGGTGAACTCTTGAAGATTTTGTTTTTTATAATTAATTGAATAAAGATAGAGTCTTTGATCTTAAATCTTACTTTTTTAGCCGGAACTGTGAGTAAAAAGGCATTTCTGGAAGACAAGCATTACTTCACTGTATTTTATACTAATTGCTGGATATGGGGAATGCAGCAGTGTTATCTGAGCTTTTCAGCTTCTGCCTTTGATCTCTGCATGGTCCATATTAGAATGGTAACATGAAACAGTTTTGTTTTCTCCCCTCATGCTGCTTAGTAACATTGGAACAATCTTTGTATTCATCTGTATACCACAATGCTGTGGTGAATGTGTGTGTGAGTGTGTGTTGGGGTGTGTATGGCATCAGTCTGTATTGCATCTACTGATTCCAACAACTGTCATGATATAAATAACCCTGGCACGTGTTCTTGTAGCTACTTTTGCCTTGAATGAATCAAAGAGGATGGTGAAGTCAAGAAAAAGACTATAGCATTAAACTGCATGGCATCATTTCAATCTGGTGTTGCATGGTGGCGTGTCATGCACCGAGGAAGGTAACAAATGGTTTCAGGCTGTTATTTGACTTAATTTCTTTCTGTCATCTGAAGGAAATATTCTTAATGCTGTCATATTAAAAATATGTATAATGAATATACCTTTTCAAATACATGCCGATACCGATTAAAATTATTGGGGTGTTAATGGATTCCTTACACAGTATTTCTTCAATAGAAGGAAACAGTAATTTATGTAAAGCTTCAGAAAACTTCAGGCTTATTCTGCAGGTTTTATGTTGTATGTTTAGAAAACCACAGGAGTTGAATCTAGTGTCTCAAAGGAAAAGTAAAATAATAACAGATACCAGAGTGAATGCAATACATAGCCTATGAAACAATGGATATTGTATTACAAACTAGGAAACAGTGAGAGCCTGCATTGCACCTTTATGTCACTTAAAGTACCACATTTCATGGGAGAGAGAGATCTCTGCATTCCTACAAGTGCTGAGAGTTTTTTTAGACACAGTTAGCACTTTTTAATCCTAATGAGATTACTGAGGAATGAGCTCACCTGTTTTGTTCCTTTCGGAGCTCAGAGCAGAGACACAGGGGTTATAAAATCACAGAGCACTCACTGTTTTGAGAAGTCAGTTCTCCTTTCTGTAAGTAGTCATGGATTTGCTTTGACGTTTTGCAGTCACCTCTCATTGTGTGAAACTTTTCCAGGGCAGAATCATGTTCACTTAGATAACAAATTGTCTGTTCTTATGCTCCTACAGGCCACTTATTCCATCCAAAATGTTGGTGGGAGTGCAATGTATGATTCTCCATCCCACTATCTCCAAAACTAGCATTTGTTAGAACCTTTTATGCTTTTATGACAGTGTACGCGGAGAGCCAAACTCTGCAAGTAGAGTGTTATCCATACAGAAATGCAACATGTACTAGGTGGTGATAGTCCCATTTCGTGTTAACTTTTGAAGTTACAGGCTGTTTTCAGGCATAGTAAGAATAAACTACATGAAAACCATAAGATTAAACAGAAATGCAATGTTTCAGCGTCCCCTTTTGGACCCAAATCTCAACAGTTTTATGTGAATTGTGGTAGCTTTTGACAGCTGCCAAAGTTAGAGATTGTCCCTTCTCTTTTGTGGAGTTGGTTTTTCCATGTGAAGTCACAGGGTAGCAGCACAGACAATTAGTACTTACCCCAACTATTAGAGCCACCTTCAGCTCTCACTTGCTCTTTACCTACCCTCACTTGTCAAAACTAAAATCTCCGTAAAACAGCAAGGCCAGTAAAACAGGGACCTTTTGTTCAGAGTAGTCTGAAGAGTTCAGTTCAGCAGCAGGAAGAATCATCTGGCTGCAATGGATGTGTCAGAGGTCTAGATTAGTCAATTTGAGGACTTTTTTATTCCACAGGTAACTTGCCTACTGCTGAAGAAGGGAATTAAAATATTACTGGGGTCATATGTATCAAGTATGCAGCTCTATAAATCACAGCAGTGCTTAACAATTTGGCATTTTGTGTAATCCCTTGTATAGATTATTAGAATTAAAAATTAATAGGACAAGCTAAAAGCAAAATGTATCACTTTATTACAGGAAAGAAGGAAAAAAGGAAGTAAGTTTATGAGAAATTAGAAAGAAAGAATTGTTACTAACCAGACACTGTAATCCCGTGTCACATATGCATGGGGAAGGCACTGCTAGAGGTGCAAATATTGGGGGTGGAAGGAAAAGCAAGAAGCTGACACCTTAATGAAGAAGGAGCAATGGAAAATTTGGAGGAAGCAAGACAATGGTACCTGGGCAAGTCAGAACTTCTAGATTTTGTTAATGTAGTCTGGAGGATTGTACATTTAATGAAGCAAGATGCAGGAAACAGGTAAAGGGCTTTGAGGACAGGAGGGCAGCTGCTGTGGTTTGTAGTACAGCTGCTGCTGCTCCGTCCAGATGTGGGCACTTGAATCTCTCAGTACGAGCACTGACTTAAGGCTGTTAAACCCTAAGACTCTAGAAGCAGCTCTGCATCCCACCACTTAAAAATCGAAAGACTTGTTGGTTTATATTTTCCTAGCCAAATCAGGGTAACCTTTAAGATAACCTGTCAGTAAATGGATCAGGTTCATTGCTGCTGCTTCTACAGGCTCAGAACTGAATGGGTTGAACTGGTGGTGGTTGCTGTATACCACGTTTGGAAGTCCATATGGAGGAGCAGTCTTCTGCAGAACACTTCGTACCCCATGTGTTTAGCAGTCTTGTGCTGGTGGAGCAGATGGGGAAGCTGGGTGGTAATTAGAGCAGAGGCCGCAGGATAAGCACTAGCTGTGGCTGGTGGGTTACTTCTGAGAATCATTGAGACTCTTAACAGGTTAATCATTTAGCTGTGATTGTTGGGTTGAATGCTAGATTGCTTTGAGAAAATTCCATTAATGTAATTACACTTATGCAATCAAATCTTTCAATCCACGGAAAACTACAAGACCCACATATTTAATTTCAAGTAAGATACAGGCCCTTAAGCTATCTGCTCAATAGAGAGAATCATAGATTAACTGAGGCTGGAGGGAACTTCTGCACGTCATTGGGCACAACATTGTACTCAAAACAGAGCCACCTTTGAAGTTGGATCCAAACTCAAAGTTAGATGAGGTTGCTTAGGCTTTTTCCAGTCAAGTTGATAGTGTCTTCAAGTGTGGTGGTCAACATATTCCAGAATTTGACCACCCTTGCTATGAAGGTGTAATGAGAATTCCTCTTGCTGCTGCTAATGTCTGTTGCCCCTTGCTCTCTTGCTCTGTATCCTCAAAAAGAGCCTGGCCCTGTCTTCTCTGTAACTCTTCAGTAACAAGTTAGATGTATCAGTTAGGTCCACTGTTAGTCTTCAGGGTGAGCAAACCTGGCGTTCTAAGCCTGTCCTCTGTATCATGCACTCCATCTCCCTAACCTTCTTGGTGGCTGTCTGCTGTGCTTGTTCAGTTTGTCAGCTGCTTTTTTGGATAGAGATTGGGAGGCCAAAACTGGACACAGTAGTCCATGTGTGGGAAGATAGTACTTTGTTTTCAAATTCTACCAGTCTTTTCCATCTTAGAGAATGGATTGTTGTGCTGGACACTCAGTTTCTCCATCTTCCTTTCATGTATCTGTTGATGACAGTATTTGCTATATTATAGTACTTCTTGGACCTTCGGGTTATTTTCTTTGAGGAATTTGCAAACTATGCACTGTCATAAATGAGCCAATGAGCTAATGAGGTTAGAAATCAGGGAGAAAAGTCAGTGAATCTCTGGAGAATTAAAAGGAAGTGTCTGGGTAAGGCAAGGGCCTTGTACCGATGTTCAGAAAGGCTGTATTCTTTATCAGTAGCATTTCCAAGTATAGCAACAGGCTAAATTAAAAGCACACACCATTCGTTTCATCAGTAACAATTTATCATTTGGTCAAATCTTCTGTTAAATGTGACAGTTTCATAAGGGTTCTTAAATACTGCTTTTTGAGAAGCCAGTTGCTTCCCCTCCCCCCTCTCCCCTCAGATATTTGCAATGCATTTAACGCAAATAAAGCAAATGAAAACTATATTGCAGGTGTTATTTCAGCCTTCTGGACTAATTTTTTTGTTACAATTAGATTACAAAATGTGGTAAGAGGAGAGCATTTCATAAAGAGGTGTGAAAGAGCTACTGAGTTTTATGCTACTTTGTGAAACAACTTCTGTTTTTCTTTGTTGGTGCATCACAATAGAAGTAGTAGGCTAAAAATAGTTCTATCTAGTTCATAATGGCTTTAAAGCCAAAATGATTTTTTTAATATTTAAGGATAAATTTTTCATATTTGCTTATTGGGTTGCTTCTGCTACTTCACAGATCCAGTAGTATCCAGTAGTAGTTGCTGTATATGACTTTGTAAGACATCTGAGTGCTTAAACTGACTGTTTCTGCATTAATAAATAGCACCAGTTGGAATGTTAGTCTTATACATATTGACATTAACTTTTTTTTGGTACTGTGGAAGATCTGGAAGTTACAGATTTTCATGTTTTCTCTGTCTGCATTAGTAGGCTTGCCGAGTTAACTTGTGTTTTTTAATGGTAGGTGGACACTTTTGTGCATGCATCTCCATCATGAGTCCTGAACAGGATACGCTGTGGGATTAGCAATGTAAATGCAACTGCCAGCAGCTTGATTCTTTAACCTTAACACTAGCAAAAGCACAAGCCTTAAACCTGCTGTCAGTTGGGCACAGTCTTGTTTTGAGTGAGGAGGAGAGAAACTGGGAAACCTGTCCTTTGAGAGTTTCATTCTACATTCATCCTTTTGGGATGTTTTCTCATAAATTTTGTTTTTCTTCGTAAGATTCCCTGCCTGGGTCGGGGTGTGGTTTGATTCAGTTTCATCAGTTCATTTCCTGTCACAATTTAATTTGTGGTTCATTTCTAGTGCTTGACTGGCTAGCAATGAGAAGGAAAGAGCCCGCCCCTCTGCATGGCGTGGCAGATTCAGTCTGGGGAACCTGGGATCGAAAACCTTCACCAGAGATCTGTTTCAGCAGAAGCAATATAGGGGATTGAATACTCGCTGTATGAACTAATTTATTTTTCCCTGCCTTTTGCTGAATTCAGTATCAATATCCGTAACTATACAGATTAGTAAAGAAGATCTGCGAGTCTTTTGCATAGCAGTAGGGGAAACCTACATTTCAGTTTGACATAGAATATACAAATGTTGGGGTATCTGCACAGAGTCCTGCTCCTGATGGCAGTTTACAGTAATGACAATTGCAGTAAAGTGGGAGTTAGCATTTCATTTATTTGAGAGCGTTTATCCTTGTAAGATTTGTAATTTGAAATCCAGGGACATATTCTGAGATGTATTTTACATATCTAAGAAGGTTAGTACTTACAGGTTTCTCTAAGCCATTGGTAGCTGACCTGTGATTTCTGTGGGACCTCCAAGAATGTGATACCCTCAAGTCTCGATCCCAAAATGTTTACATTTCACTTCATACAGGAATTGATAAAACACTGAATCAGTGCATGCACAGGCAAGCTTCCACTTAATTAACTTCATCGAGGTGTGTAGGAAACTTTGACTTTGAAAAATGCAGAAATTCCATTGTCTTAAAGCTTTCATGAGATCTGTTTTTGCTTTTGCTGTGTTTGCTTTACCAAGCTATTCTACAAAGATAGTTTTATTTATACAAAGAAGAAAATTTTGATTTAATATTTGCAAAAGCAAGTAAATGACACTGGTGAATATTTCAGCATCTGATTCCAAGGGTGGTTTTTTCCCACTTGCAAAAGAGAAAATGAATGAATGTTTCTGTTCACTTGAAAACATTTGTATTATCGCTGAGTAATAGTGACTTAGAAACTAACAAAGAACTTGAAACAATGAATCGTGAATTTGAGCAGCTGCCAACAGAATTAGTGGATACTTCAGGGAGGGGTAAAAATAAAGTTCAGCTCTGGTGTCTACATCTGTGGTAAGAAGTCTTCACCACACTCACAGCTTTATCCTCAGTGCTGGAGATTAGAGATGTAGAAGTCTGTGGTATGAGACATCACTGTCTTGGGTGTATGTTGGTAGGGTGGTGAAACACAGGCACAGGTTTCCCAGAGAGGTAGCGGAGCCCCCACCCCTGGGAACATTCAAGGCCAGGTTGGACAGGGCTCTGAGGAACCTGATCTGGTTGAAGATGTCCCTGATCACTGCAGGGGGGTTGGGCTAGATGACCTCTAAAGGTCGCTTCCAACCCAAACCATTCTATGTTGAACCTTTCTTTGCAACAAACAGTTGGTATTATAATCCATTGAAAGAGATGTGAATTATGGTGGATTTAGATGTTGGTCAGTTTGTTGTGGCTTGTTCCGTAATGCCATGCGATATGGGAGGAGAGGGTAGCAGTACTACGGTGAGGCAAAGAGAAACTGTTGACATTTTTATTTTGATGCAAAAATGCAATCACCACTTGAGGCCTTGTGTGTTCAAATTTGCATTCCCTACTTCTTTCTTTATGGGTAATAATTCTGAAAATCTAAGCTACAACAACCTTTCCTCGTGGTGGATATCCCTCATAGCTGAGCAGTACTGTTCATCACCTGCTGAAAAATACCACTGGATGCCAGTGCAAAGTAAAGAAGCTGGACATTTAAATTCCACAGTACTCAACAGCTGTAAAAAACAGTGCGCTCAATCTCCTATGCCTTCCCCCGAGAAATGAACTACAAAATAGGTTCAGGTTCTATAGAATCGTGGAACACTTGAGGCTGAAAGGGACCTCTGAAGACTGTCTAGTTTGAGTTAGTAAATATATTTGCAACATTAAAAAATAAATAGGATTGCTAGTGCTTTGCTAGATATCAAAGTCCTGTATCCAAATAATACTGGTTCTGACATAAAAGTCAATGATAGTTTCACACACATGGTGTTTAACCAGAAGATTTAATTTTACAGAAGAACAGGTTGTTAACAGTATTGAAGACTTAATTTTTCTCTTATGCTTTATATTCTACTAGGATTTAATTACATTAATGAAAGCAAAACCAAATTCTTAAGATACATGGGGAGGTGGACTTGTGTTTTGACAGTCTTGGATTATGCTAGAGAGTTTAGGTGCTGTTAAGTCTTAAGATTTTAAAGATGGGGTTTTTTTGCCAGTAAGTGTTATGTATAGAAATACGTTACATACTTTTTCAGCTGTTTTGAGCATTGGTTTTGAATTGGACATCCCATGAATAAAGCAAACTGAGTGGAAACAAACAGGAGTGAAAGCAAAACCTTCAAAAGCTAGACTCTGCATTTGGGTCTTGGGGATCCTGTTGTGAACTGACAGCAGAGGAGTAATGGAATGGAGACAAAATACTCTCAACCATTGAGTTAATGGCTGGAAAGTTGGACCAAGTCCTGGCAGTTGTACCAGAGGGAACAGGCTGTGTCTACTAAATATTGGGAGAAAAAATTACAATTGAGAGGTTGGTTTATTTTGCTCTTTTTGGGAGAGGAAAGTAAGCAAAATGCATGCTAGCAGTGGCAATGGAAAGACCACTACGGCCACCAAGTGTAGTCTTGCATGATGACAGCTACCATGAATGATTCATGTAGAAGAGTAGACAAAGCATATGTTCTATGTACAGCCATGGATTTAGTGCCAGAAAACTTACCCTTCGTGCTATAAAACAGGAAAACAGGCAGTGAAAAATTAAGAACTGTAGAAGGGATGAAGGGTGTCACTAGTGTCCCAGGCCTAAAAAAGAGCCAGTATTTGATAAGTAAAATTCTTAGATGGCATATTTTCTTGTGTTTTATAATCTGTTATTTCAATGTTGATATTGAAAAAATAATATACTAACCAAACACCTAAGAACTGAGGACCCTGGGAATCACTACTGTTTTTTTTTCTGTATCTGGCTTGTAGCTGTGGCAATGTTCAGTGCCTCAGCAGTTTCTTTAGGAAGGGAAAAACAGATACCAAATTGGGGGGGG
>Ga0065711_1001641_pt1 | contig 46919 bp, 25 predicted proteins | sample Hoacrofraction12_FD_59098 | JGI IMG/M metagenome (GOLD analysis project Ga0065711, IMG submission 59098) | Hoatzin crop microbial communities from Cojedes, Venezuela - Epithelial fraction 12 v2 (version 2) | ecosystem: Host-associated > Birds > Digestive system > Esophagus > Crop | place...
AGAAGTTCTTCCTCATGTTCAGACGGAACTTCCTGTGCCTCAGTTTGTGCCCATTGCCCCTTGTCCTGTCACTGGGCACCATTGAAAAGAGCTTGGCCCCATCCTCCTGACATTTCACAGCTTTCTGCTCTGTTGACAGCTATTCTAGGTGCATTCAGAGCCATTTTAAAGACGAAAGCTGTTAACATGACTTTCTCAGACAGGCCAGTGAAGACAATAGTTTCAAATGTATGAGTCTGTAAAAAACCTCATTTTTAAAAAATTCAAAAGCACTCTCTTTTTTGTATTTTAATCGGACCTTAAAAATATTAGCAGTCACAGAAACAGTTAGCTTACTAGACAAAAGATTAAATTTTTAAGTATAAAAATTATATTATTATTAAAGATTAGCATAAAATAGAAGTATATTTGCATATTTTGTACTGTAACATGGAAGGTTTTTGAAAGGAGTAAAAATTAACCTCTAAAACTGACTGGTTTTGCATATAGTGTATTTGCAGTGCAGAGTTCATATGGAAAGTGTTGTCTGTAAAAACGAAGCCTGCAGCAGGACGCAGTATGACAGCCTGCCTGTCCCTCCCAAAGAAAGTCCTACAGTCTTCTCAAACAGAAGACTTGACACCAGCAAAAATAAAGACAAAGAGCGTGATGAAAGAGGTGAGTAAGTGCAAAGTGTTGAGCGGCAGCCGAAGGATGGGTACGCACCCACGCGGGCTCCAGGCTGACAGGGTGGCAGCGATGCTCTGATGGAAGCTCGTACTGGAAACAGCCTGAAGGTGCTTTTTTGTGAGGCCCTGGAAGCAGGCGACAGTGTTCCTGGCTGACTCCCACTCCGCATTTACTTCTCTCCACTGCAGACTGCTGCCGCTTGGCTCAAAAGATTGAATACAAACACAGAGGGCTGGCTCAAAGGTTGGTTTTTTTTGGTTTTTAGATAAATTTGGTGTACCTTGTGTAAATGAATCTCAGCCTTGCTGTACAGGAACACCTCTAACATTCACATTGGTCTGGGAGTGAACCTCTGCCTCTAAAAGTGTTTTTTCTCCCATAATCTTCCAAGACCTACCATTAGCTTTTGCTATGCTGTTGGATTTTATTAATTAATTAAAGTTAAAGAAAAAAATCAGTCACAGAGAAGCCACAGTCAACTCCGATGTGAACAGACTCCACAGAAATCAAAAGCATTTGGTTCACAAACCTCAGGGCAGATTTCGATCCCACATAAATCCCAATGACATCTAGAAACCAGGAAAGAGGGGAGAGAAACCCTGTAAGCACAGCACAGAGCTCTTCCCTTTGCTCACCCTTGCTTTCATTCCCTCACCTTCCTTCATCTTCTTTCTCATTTTCTCCTCCTCCTCTCTGCCCCTTACACTTCTTCAAAAAATACATGTGTAACTGGTCAGCCTGGACGTGGCACAACTTCGGTTATGCCAATTCAGTTTATTTAAACATTTTATTCATGTGTCTTCACTTTGGTTTATCAGACTACACATTTAGAGTATCTTTTTACAGAAAGAGTCAGCCTCGGTTGAATAAACAAACCCGTTCCCTTCATTCTAACTTTCTAGGGATTCTTTGAGAATTTCTTCTTCTCCACTCGTAATGTGATCGATGCAATGCAATTCTCTTTGGAGCAGTTCAAGACTTTTTCATGGCTACATATCCCCTTATATATACATGTATATACAATATGTATTAGGATATGTATTTACTATTTGTTTATAGCAAGTAAATAGGTGGAGAAACAAATGAAGCAGATACCTAACATCTTGTTTTTTAAGGTGATAGCTTCTTCTCTAACTAGCTGCTACACTTCATAGCAGGCGTTGTAAGGCCACCTGTGGATCCATTAGCATTTATCTGTAATTTAGGCTATTAGCCTTAACACTACATGACATAATTCTCCACTTACAACATATGTCGGCAGTTTCACTCTGTGAGGTCCTTTTACCAAATTTAGAGTGTTAGCGCACAGCAAAACTCTGCCGTGTATACAGAGAAATCCCTAGAGTAACTTCATATTTGCAATCTGCATTGCTGCTTGATTTGTTTTGAATTAGATACATTTTAAATTCATGATTCTGAGATGTATGTAATTGCTTCATACATTACCCTGCTTATTGCGCTCATTAGGTAATGCAATGGAGACCAGAAATTAGGAACTGTAACTTGCTATGTCACAGTTTACAAAATGGTTTAAAAGAAAAAGAGGGGGAAAAAATCTGAAACAAACAAACAAAACACCTGAAAGAAGAAGAAGAAGGGAGAAGAAACTCAATTTTTCTCAAAATCAGCAGGAGTTATCGCCAAAGGACAACTTAGTAGTTAACAGAGTAATGAAACAGACTATTAAATTTGCAGCTACAGGGAAATGTCTGAACTTTATTTCATGACTAACACAAGCTCATCACATTGGCTTTTTAAAGCTAACCCCAAAGAAAGTCTGGAAAGCAATCAGTTTTGCAAACTGTTTTTAAACATCTTTTCATGTTTTGTTTAATCAAATTAAGACTGTAGATGTTACTACATTAACTGTTGTTAAAGCAAATACTAGTAATTATAAAAGGCACCAATACAGCCAGGTTAATTTTAAACAACCAAATTTTAACATGATGAAAAATCAATTTCATTGGTATTGGATTTAATAATCAACCAAATCTGAGAACATTTGGACCCAAAGTATGTAGCCAGCTAAAATGAAGGCTATGACAACTGACTGTAGGCATTATGAAGTTCATTACTCATACTTCACGTAAAACATTTTTTAACACTACAATGCTGAGACATGAAAGGCTTAGGGCATACCTTCTAAATCCTTTGCTATCAAATACAGACTTGGCTCTGTTAGTCCAAATTCCAAAGGTAAGGAGTCACGAGGCCTAAAAATATTCCTTTGATATATGGGAACATTTTTTCCTTGTGCAACACAGAACAATTGATTAATTAGTATTTGCAAAAGTATTGATTTAGACCTCTGGATAAAATTTGTTCCAGGATAGACCATGTGCTTTTGAACTTGAACCACTATACACTGATGAATAAATATTTGGCTTTGAATTAACTTGTGAAGTTCTGCACCAGCATTTTATAATTGCAGCATATATTTCATTTTTATTGGAAAACCACAACTCATTAGAATAAAAGTCCAATTTATACATAGGCAAATGGTACAATTTGTCAAATAGGAACATATGCACTTGGAAATAGTCAACCTTTTCCAGTAATTTCAGAATTTTTCACCATTCTTGAAAGGCGAGGTAATAGGTTTTAAATTTTCTAGAGCACATATGAATAGCTTCAGGAGTCAAATCTTTTATTCTGTATTTTTGTACCAGCAGATGGTTCCTTCCAAACCACTTTCCCAGTTTTTACTCTTGAAATAGCATGATTTCTGCTTCTGGCAGCAGAACATCCAGATTTTCTTTTATTCTTCTTTGAATCTTAAGAATTTCTCCAGCTCCTCATAAAAAAAAAGCACAAGAACATGCTATTCCTTCAAGCACAGAGAAGGCAACTGGAGAGAAGAAAATCATAAAGCAGAATTTGAAAAGTAAAATGATAAGAAGGATTAATGAGGAATGAAAAAAAGTTGGAATATTATAAATAAAAATGAAAATCAAAAAAGAAAAGAAAAAAAAAACAGTAGAAAAAAAAATATTTCTTTTTGGTCAGCTTTTTGTCAGGCACTTGGCTGGGAGCTGTGAAGCTGATAAATTATTCCAAATAGTCTTTGGCAAAAAAAGGATAGGAAATGTGAGGTCTGAGAGCCAAGAGACTTAAAATACAGTATCGCAATTTTTTTCTAAACTGAGTTCCTCACATAAAAAAGTGATCTCCATTCCAGTGAAATCAGCTGCAGTGCGTTTGCCACTCCTGTCTGAACAGCTCTTTCTAATTTACAAAATGATTAAAAAACATTAAAGCTCAAATTACATGAATTTTTTTCCTCTTCAAGATTGAAATACTTAAAGATTCATCTGCTCAAAACTTGCTTATTTTTGTGTATTTAATTTGACTGAAATCCATAAGGTAACATTTATTGTTTAGTACTCTTTTTATAGGAATTCTTTTAAATAAAATTATCTTAGATATTCTACACTAGAACTTGTTTCTGAAATAGTCTACATGGCTATAATTATAATAGCGTATAATTAAACACAATATAAAGTTGAAGGAATTCACAACAGTCTATCTAATGCTTGTAGCTTTTTTTACCAAGAAACCTTTAAAAGCAGTATTATTTACTCAATACTATAACATAATTGCTTTGTCATGGGTTTTGACAAATAAAGCAGGATGCATAGGTATATATACTTCACTCACCAGACAGGAGCGAGACTATGTTAAATTTATTACAGCCTTTAAAATATCTCTATTGTATATTGTACAAAACAACAGCCCAAAAGTTTCAATCTAAGTCTAGTAAAGTTTTTCATCACCAAAACTCTGACTTCACTCTACATTTTGTTCTGAAAAACGTGTATACAGTTTGCTTCCTCATTTGTTCTTTAAAAAAATGAATGTGATACACTGAACTTCTTTCTACTCCAGACTTTGCAATCTCGGCTTAACTATGAAATAGGACAATTACAAGTTAGGAATTATAACACTTGCAATGCTTGAACATTTCCTTTTTTACTAGTGTAAAAGTATTAGGCTCTTATACTCAGTATGTATTGAACAAAGTACACTATTGCAGCTAACATTGATACGAGTGTATGCTCTACAATTCACCTCTCCAGTTTTAATTTTATTAGAATACCATATATGCTGAATAATACCACTTTGGACTGATTCTATGCATTTCTGCTCCAGCCACACAGTGGACGTTAGGTCATCCACCTCCTTCTGGAGAATGGGAACACAGCAGCAAGTCTTCAGTTAGCCACGGGGGCTGCTCCTAGCTCCATAAACACAAAAACAAAACCAGATGTCAGAGATCCGCAGAGGAGATGTGAGGATATCTTATGACTCTCAGGCACATAATAAAACTCCAATGAAATTTTCAGATGAGGTAGTAGGATTTAAATACTACAAAATGCTCACATGGAGTATTGTCAGTTGTTTCGAACACCATACAGTGTCACAAAAATTCAAACATCTTAAAAATTAATACTATTCCAGGTGTTTTTTTTCTCACGCTCTCTCCCTCCTTCTCAATAAATTCAGGAAATTGGAGAGTTATAAGTCACAGTAAAACCTGAACTTCAAAGAGAATGATCCAAAATAAGATTATGTCAAGCTTCCAACACTTACGGAACCAAGTTCAAGTTATTTTCCCATCGAATGAAATTCTGTTTACCTGCAAACTTGCTTAAAAAATATTAGAAACACACTTTGAAAGCTGAGGATCTGCAGTCAAGGTGGTGCAAAGCTGTGAAGCACCACACATATGAACTAATTATGTAGCTTACAGTCACAGAAATATCCTTACAGAGCACTACACCCTTACAGGTCATTTAGTCATGTGGAGGTCAAAGGAAATTTTTCCATTGGCTCGTATAGATTTTAGACAAAGACTTTAAGAAAAAGCAGTGTCAGTGTCTCAAAAAGACCTTTAAATCAGATGACTGGGGAAAGAAGCAAATCACAGCTCTGCTGAGAAATGATAAATTCCAGAAAATATGTATGCAATAAAATCCAAGCTAATGCTGAAGTGTTAAAAGCAAAATATGTTATACGGCTATCAAAATCCTAAAATATAATATTTCTTTCTTCAAGGAAAAAAACATAAACTTGCTTTGACAAACTTAAACAATGTATAAAAACAAGTATGTAATTTATTTTAAAGTTTTAGATTGTTCCAGTTTTCTTTTAATAAAGACTGCTGGAAGTTAATGAAATCTCTACTCATTTTAGAAAGATCCAATCGAGAATCTCAAGCACTTAAAACTTGTGTGATGGAATTTATAACATAATGTTTAACAATTTAGTACTTTTAGATTAATTAATTTTCTGTTTTCCATAAGAATCACAGACAACTGCAAACTTATAGAAAGGATTACAGTAGATTACTAAATGTACTAAATGTGCTGAAGTAGTTTTGTCTTACTTTAAGTAGGACAGTCCTATAATGCTTTTTCCTCACTAAGGTGCAACTTTTTGAATATAATTGTTAGGCATATTTCACTAGATCATCCTTCTGAAATTTTCTATACGTGCCATCTACAATTAAAGAGAACATAGTATTGAAGTAATTTACAATAATGCATCTAATGTCTTTAGTTTTGTTTACCAAGAAAGTTTTAAAAGCAATACTATTTACTCCAAGTTCAATCTGATTTCTTATTTTTTCTATGATTATTCCAGCAGAAAACTCATCCATGGATCTTCTTACTGATAGCCTCCTCCTCCAACTAATTTAAAGCAGGAAAATGTGTTACAGTCCTCAATTTTCTGAAAGAAAATGCTAATTCTAATTTAGTGAGGTTTACAATGAATATATACTAAGAAAACACACTCCTATTAAAATTATATTAAATACTGCCTTTGAAGTTTAAGCTATGTTTCATTAAGAATTCTAAAATTTAACCCTTATACATGATGCTATTAAGACACAAGACTTAAGTGGACTAGTTCTCATAGCGAAGCTGGCAGATACATAAATAAAAATACTCCTTACTGATATTTTTAGTGTATGCTCTGTAGCAAATAATGAAAAATGCTTCTCCAGAAACAAGATGGAGGATAAGCACATACATCTGCCCACAGATAGTCCTGAGTGGATTATAAGTGGAACTGTCAGGGGAACTGATACAATCAATCCTGAAAAAAATCTCAGACCTCACAAAGTGCCTGCCATATAACTAACTTAATGTCCAAAAAATGAAATAAAAGTCTTGGAAATATCCTATAGATATAATTATCTTATAGAAGAAAATTTCTGTTTTCAATATAACTTACAGACTACAGAAGATAAAATGGTGAAGATGACAGTAAAGTGATAAAAGCAGAGTTGATAAAAGAGAGATGATCTCTCTCAAATTACCACATACCATAAACTTGGTCAAGACAAATGAGGTTTTGAACTGATGCACGACAGAAGTCAGGAATGTCAAAACTGTACTTTCTAAGAGTTCGTTATGAAATGTAACTAAGCACTGAAATTAATCTTTGTGCTCTCCATAAATTGCATTACAACATATAGCTCAGGGATATAGTGAACTAGTTAATATCTGTCCGTAGAAAGCAGAAGTGCCTTCTTCAAGTCATTAGTCAGCCCAGGACAAGAAGCAGCCCAAGAATTGTATTTATGAGGGAAGATGGGTTACCACATGGAAGCTTATCAGTTTATTTCCCATGATCTTCATCCATCTTTCCTGCCTGATGCCTAAACTGAAAATTAATCAGATCATAGATGTCACAATTTACAGTTCAGTGTTTCAGTATAGAAGTGTACTGCGAGCAGATCAGTAGCCCTGTAACTTGTGGCTTATTCAGCTTCGCGAAGACAGAAAGATGAAGTTAACAACCATTTTGCCATATGATTGTTGTGTCTCTTGTTTTTAAGTCAACAAGGGGGAAACTCTAAGGGTGACTTTGCTTAATCAGTGTCAGTCAGTCACTTCCATCAGCCAAATTCAGTTCTGAGCTCAGGTTGTCCTACCATCCATCCCCATGCACACTTGGGCCATGGATTAGGAACCTCTGGAAGAGGAATGATGCTTTCTTAACATCTTTGAGGATATTCTCCTTCTCCCAGGCTGGGTATATCAAGCCTAGGAAGAGATCAGCACCAGATATCTCACACTTAAACAATCATAAGTTGCTTGCTCAAGCTGTGGGCCAAAGCAAACAAGTGACTACAGACCGAAAGTTTACGCTTGGCTTCTGAGTCTGCATGCTGCACAAAAAACTCCTGACTTCTGAAATATTCCTGTCTCACGGTCATCCTTCCTCTCACTCTTCCCTCAGCCCATCTCTGCAGAAAGGGTATAAACTCCTAGTAACTAAGAATCTGGGTCATTGAGAGAATGTCATTCAGTTCCAGCCAAAAGACATACCTTGCAATTTCTGAGAGGTCCTGATGTGATAAATAGAAATAACTGAAAATTCTTCTAATGACCACATACATATCTTTATAAGTTGTGAATATATCATGCCACAGCAAAGACAAACTGAAACTCAATGTTATAGTCACTCCAAGAGAAAAAAATGTAACTGTAAGCCAGCAAAATTGTAACATATGCACCAGAGAGCTACTGCCTGTCAGTATAATCTACTAGGAATACAGCTCTTAAGCTCCATCCTTCTGGGCATGTGGGAAAAAGAAGTCATTACTGCAGTGGGAAGGGACAATATTCTTCTTTAAGGTCAGAAGGGCAGCTCCTATTTGCTGGCAAATAGACTTCTTAAAGCATGATGTGATCAAAGGGACAATCCAGTACAAAGCCAAGGCACAACTGCCTGGTTTACTAACATCAGATAGACTGAATGAATTTTATATTAAAAGAATACAGTATTAGACAGCACAAGACCTCCAAATCTTGTGCCTGTAAAACACCTTGATATGAATATGAAAATATTATTGTTGTTATTGCGGTGTGTGCTACTAGAAGGGTAAAATATGATTATGAAGATAAGCCTGTCCATGCACATAGTCTTGTACACATTGCACACAATGCATTAAAAATGGAATTCTGTAACAGCTGACAGGACAGGGAAATGAGGGGAGGAGAGAGGAAGGGGAGGGCGAGGACTGGGGACAGGGAAAAAAGAAAAGAGAAGGAGTCAGGGAAATGTAGACCCCCAGGCACACAGCAACAATTTATTCAACCTGCCTGTTAGCTGTCAGGGTACTTCAAGCTCACCAGAATATGTTCCAGTGCTGATAAAAAAATAAGTGTCACACAGAGGTGGAGGAAGAATAGAAATGCGTGTTGAAATTTGTGGTCAGAATCCATAATCCCATTCAGCAATGCCTACCAAATGAAAAAAAAAAACAACCAAGCAGCAGTAAATATTTTTTACGTGACCTTCAGCTAGGATTTTGTTACTATTGTTCGGTAGAGATGCACCTTTGTTTAACATTTGCATCCCATCTCCTCTCTGGCTGCCTGCTTGTGCGTGCGGGTGCACATCAGGCTTTGCCTAATGATTTTTCTGATATAAAGTTCAGTTAATTTTATGTGAACTGGTAGTGTTCATAGGCGTTATTCAACAATTCCTTGCATTCACAAAATATTTTTAGGTATTCAGTGTCCAAATTTCAGCTGTGTCTTCCAATATTTAGTATTTTTGCTTGGTATTGTTTATGCGCCTTGGATGAATATGTAAACGGAAATAGAAAAAAAATCAGAAGTGCCACACAAAATCCACACTTTTGGCACAAATCTTCAACGCAATGTATATTTGCACAAATATACATAAAATTTTCATTTTTTCAAACAATTTTCTGGGGGGAAAAAATTACCTAGAGGAGCTCTAGAAAGCATTCAGCACTGAAAACAGAACTGTTACTTATCAATAGCTACATGCTTGTCATTTAGTAACAGACACTTAAAAACCTACAGTGTCTTTTTTTCAGTTATCTTACTTTCATATCCTAGTTTATCATCCAAATATCTACCTACAGCTAGTGTTTCCAAAAGGTGTTTCCCCGTATCATAAGTTGAAAAATTTGTGGCATAAGGAATTGTTGATTTCCCCCCCCCCCCTCCCCCCCCGTAGTGACAAGTAATACCTTGCAACAGATGCCATTCATTGCTTCAGGGTGAGCTCGATTCTTACTGGGTTTGCAAGGTAATACAGGGAATGGATTGATGAATAGTGTAAAGTAAAGGGGTCGAGAAAAGTAACACTTTAGGAAAAAAAGAAATGGAGTTGGGGTTTGAACATTGTGGCGGAGACAAAAGTGTTTGTGGTTAATGAAGAAAATAATTGGAAAGGGCAAGTTTTACAGCCTGCCTTGGCTGTTCCTATTAGAAGATCCAATCTCCCGTATCCACAGGATAACAACTTAAAAGGGATCTTAGAGGCTGATAAAGCCCTCAGTGTCACACCGTAATGCTACTTGCACAAAGAATCTACGAGGACAGGGTAGTGAAAAACTGGAGTCCTCTCATTCTTCTGACAGAGAGCAGGAAGACTGGAAAGACAAAAAGATACAGCACCACACACATAAATAACCCACACGCATAAAATGAAGGGACAGTCTTTAACACGATGCTCTTGCAAATGCCCTTGGGAACACTAGGTGCTGGTAATGGTGAGTTTGAACAGATCTGGTAAGATGTGGCTAAAATAGGATTTTCAGAGGCACTCAATGTAGATTTAACTGATTTTGCCAAAAGCAGCAGGGAGTTTTAATGCTGCCTTCAACAGAAAACAGAGATGCATCATGGTTTCGTTTTGAACATAGCTCTACTCACGATTTGTCTCTGGCTGGAACTGTGAAACTTTTCTGCATTATAAAATTTGCCACGCAAATACTCATGACTTTGGTACCTGAGCATCTGATCACTATAAATCCTACGTTAGGCAAGGTGCCACGCTGCAATCAAGGTAAACTTAAACCACTGCAGCATTCTGGGACCTTCTGCTTATAGGGTATTTCACACCTGGGGGATATTAGATCAGTGCTCTGGGCAGATCTACAGGGTGCCACAGAATAAACTGTGAATTCCACGTGTTGGTTTTAATCTAAAAAGCTCCAAACGGTTTAAGAATATGCTTAAATGACAATGTGCCTCCCGCTGTGTGATAGATACCTGCAGCTATTTCATCATGAACAGAAGGGGTCTGTTGGTTTGCACTCACTGAGCAGAAGTGCACACCAGAAACAAACTACGCGTGGCACGGCCCCTTGATCATGCCCGTATCTCTTTAATTTCCAAGGATACCAGACAGCTGACACTCAGAAAGAGCAGAGCTGTTATTTAGTTTTAGTGTGATTATGGTTTTCTTCTATGTCATTTATTTTGCACTTGTAATTGGGGACACCAAGCTATGTTGGTCATCTAGAACGTGGGATAAGCATTTTCCTCGTTGCTTCCACCATTACAATATTGAAATGACTCCGCAAACACAGAATGACTGAAGTTAAAGCACATCATAAAAGATTTCTTCGGCAGTCAAGAACATTTCCCTGTAGAAAATTGACTTTTCTTGTTTTCACAATCAGTTATATAATTACAGGGTAAATCTCTCTCACTTGTACTAAATTCTCAGAGGCTAAAGGCACATCACTGAGTTGGATCTGATTTCACACCTCACAGTAGATGCCAACATATGATCGGAAAAGACTTTTATTTTAAAATGTTGTACCTTGTAGTGATGTACCTTTAGCAGACTAAATATGTCTTGAAGTTCTACTCCTACATTTTACAATAATTCTGATGAACCAGGTAATGTGTAACATTTTACATCAATCTTTTCTACTCTTCCAGGAAATTAACGGAGTTAATTGTAGATTAGATGACCTAGGTGCTTTGCCTTTTCTTTTGTAATTATTATGAGACTAGTCTGTCAAAAAAATTAAGGTAAAATTTCAAAGATGAAAAGCAAAGCACACCTGCCAAAATGTCTCACTAATTAGAAATAATTTTAAAAGGAGGTTATTAAATACAATTTGTTCTGCATTTCATGTCAACGAAATACACTTGAACATTTCAAGCCCTTCCTCACCATTTTTTCTAATCACAGCTTCCTACGTTGTCACAATCTGGGAAACCCAATGCTTTCTTTTTGCAAGTGCATGCATCTACATCAAAAAGTCACTATTCAATTTATATCATCACTGCTATGCCCTATCATTGTTCCCACCACTGAAGAAAATGTTCTGTCAACATGATGATAGATGGTCTGGAGTCAGAACAGTGCAATTAACCTTTCTTAAGCTTATTCTCATTTAAGCGGGATAACAGAATTTGATTTTTCTTTTCAGGGACTTTCAAGTTTTCAAAATTAGTTCACAGTATGCAGAAGCTAAGCACTTTCTACGTTTCTTATAAAACAATTGTGCGATTTTTGTATTAAACATTTGCTTGTCATTCAAAAGAAACATAACTCTCATTGTAATTAGTCCACAAAAATATAACACTAAATAACAAGACCTCCCAAACAACAAGATTTTAAAATACAGTTCAGATCTTATGTTCTTATTTGTTTTCTGTTTTCCTTATTATGACTTTAAAATTCTTTCTCTTAAAGTTTTTAAGCATTCCTCTGGAAGCTTACTCTCTACAAGAGAGTTGAAAACTCTTCTACATGAAGAAGAAAAAAAAAAGTTTAAAATTCTGCTGTTGTTAGTATGAGCTAGGAGCTGATGAGAATTTCAAGACCTGAAACACAAGTCCAGGAGGTGGAAGTGCTGATTAACATACGCAGATCTTTGCCTGCACACAACAAAGGAGAAAGAGCGCAGCTGAGTCCACTTCTGACAGCTCCTGTTTAAAAAGGCTAAGTGACTTTTCAAAGTCACACGAGGATGACTTTTTCTTCTGATTTTCGTTCCCTTGCTCCATTAGATCTCCACAGTGCTCCACACACATACTGACAGGAGGACGTGCATCAGCTAGTCCTGACTGACAGTTTGCTGTACTGTCATCGCTACGTAAGAATATTAAAAGAAAAAAGGAACTACAGACTACAAAGCCAGTTGCAGAAAACCTTGAAACATTACTTCCCAACCTCATAAATGCTTCATGAGGTCAGTCAAAGCTATAATTTTACGTCTTAAGAAATATCTTCCAGTTGCATATTTAGCCTTGTATCTTTCATCCTAGTGGGAAGATGAAATAAATAACGGCGTACCTCCCAGCACAACAGAAGACCTCCTTGAAAATCTTTGTTCCTGTGAAAAGGTGTGTGGATTTGTTTGGAGTTTTTAAACCTTGAGTAATCACACTGATATTACGTTTCACAAGATATATTTCACAGAATAAAGGGTCTCTAGTAACGTCTCCAAATGAATTCTTAAACTGGCCTACATTGGTCTGTGTTGGCTAGCCTGCCTCAGATTCAACAGAAAACCAGGTGCTGTATTGCAGGAGAGATGTTATCTGCGATACACTATCCTATTCCGAGTGTCATCTACCTGTACAAGAGCCAGGAAGCCCCAAAATAGCTGTAGAGGCTGCCACGGTGAGTAAGGCACATCCTCATCACACAGGCACTCACCAATGAGGCTGACTCCTCTACAGCCTCTGACATTGACACTTTCAAAGAAAACGCCCAGTGAAATAGAGCAGTCAGCCCAGAGGCAGAAACAGGTAATCTTCCTACAAAAACTGAGCAGGACATTGGAGCTAAACGATTTAGCATCTAGCTAAAGATCCAGCAGTGCTAACCTGAGCATCGCCCCAGACTCATCTTGGAACAACAGTCCTGGCTGACCAAGCTGTAAGTGAGCGCTTCCCAGAGACCAGGGTGGGCTGCAGAGGTCTCTCTACTCCTTTGTAACCAGCTGGCTGAGGAAACCGAGCTCAACTGACAGGGTAAGGCGGACCAGGAGGAACTACTGGGCGTGTAAGGGGACTAAAGGTGGGAATGAAGAAGAAGAGTATTGATTGGATCCTTAAGAAATTAATATCAAGCCTCATATCTTTACCCAATTAAATACGTAAATTAAAGTAAGTAAATGCATTAAAAACACTTACCATTTGTATCTGGTGGATGAAACCACTACAGAAATCAGTGCTGTAAACATTTTTTTTAGGTTTGGTTTTCTTTTCCAGGAGTAACGTGAATGAATCTTTATCAATTCTTTGTTACAGAAGAACTGATGGTGCTAGTGCAGAAAAGTGCACTAGCACTTACTTGCAGTAACTGAGGAGGAATATGAACTAATTTCATACATCTTTGGTATAGTAAAAATTAAGATACATAGTTTAACTGAATTCTCCTTGCCTTACATAAATGGTAGCTTTTGTGTTCAGAATCTGAGATTTATCTTATGAGTCTCTTAATTTTATGTTTCCCTTTCTTTGCATTGCTGAAATGAACAATTAAAGATGGATGATAGTCCATCTAAATGCATGTATAGAAATAAAATGCACTATTTGATTTTTCTCCCTGCAAAGAAGTAAAAATAAAAGCATGTTTTACTTCCTCATCCTATGGTCTGATAGCTGAGGGAGGGTTGAGAAAATTCATATATTGCAGCTTCCTACACAATTTAATTAATACTTCACACCACTATGAGTAAAGTAATGCATAATCCAATAGGAATTCATCCGTAATTCACCATCAATTATTGTCCTTCACTGTAGTGTTAAATAATACCAACCTCATTTAATGTGTGAAATGAGTCCCATTGATTCCTTTGTCTTTGTAATGGAAAGGGACAGTCCCATCAGTTTCATTAGAGGTTATTTTTCCTTTAACACATCAAACAAGATTTAAAGCTTAAATATTGAAAAAGAAAAAAAATCCACTACAAAACACAAATAAACCCAAAGGTAAAATTTATAAGGTCAGTGAAATACAAATATTAGGTTCAGCTACCCAAGCATCCTGGAGACAGATAGCATATTTGCAGCTAGTGCATGACATCCCTGTGAAAACTGCAATAAAAGAAATGACTGTAACTTAAAATCAATGTTAATATAGAGAAGTATGACAATACACATTGCAGGCCAGTGTACATTTCTGAAAAATGTACTTTCATAACTGCTGTATCAGTAGCTATGCCAGTCATACTTGTGTCACGCTTTGATTTAGGCCCTAGAGAATGCTGGGACAGCAAAAACATCACTATGCAATCGTATTATTTTTAGCTTAGGAAGAGAACAAATCCAAGCCACAGATAAAAATCAGTCCTCACTAATAAGTACCGGAATTGCCTAAGGAGCTTACAAATATGAAGGAACACATTCACTGGTCAGGGCGATTAACTCTTTTTATGCTGGAATGGGCACGAAAGTGTAGTGTAATAACATCAGAACCTAGGCCGATGCTCAAGAGCCACAAGAGACTGTAAATATATGATCAGCTATTTTTTTCCTATTCAGAGGTCTGGCCATTATTATCCATTATTTTTAGAATATTTTAGTTGTGCTCTTTAGCAACATAGTGTACTATCTTGACCAGGAATCACAAAGCAGAAAAAAAAGTAGCACTTAGCTATCTCGGAGAAACCAATCACCTGAGTATTCATTGAGTTCAATATTACTATTCATGCATGAAAGAGCTACTTGTGACAAGCAGTGATGGAATAGAATTGATTCTTCACATTAGGCTTTCAGATTTAACCTGTGCCTTTAATGTGTTACGTATTTCCCTGGTGTAAGAGTCCAGTTTCCTTCCTCCTCTTTATGGAGAGAAAGCAAGGCATGACTGCATCTGCAGTGTCATATTACCTTGGAACTCCAATCTTTACTGCAGCCCAAACCCCCGGATTATCTTCACTCTTCACATATTGGTTCACATTGTGGCTTTCTTGGCAAGAAAATTCAGATACAGGGTAGGAACTAGCTAATGCCTGGGCTTTGCTTTCATGGAGAACAAGAGTTGAAATCATTCAAGCACAGTTATTTCAGGCAATACAGATATATTACCTTCAAGCTGAGAAAGACAAAGAAAAAAAAGTAAAAAACTATTCAGGAATTAGCATTTCACAACCAAGAAGTAAGCTGAAATTTCACAAATTTATCAGAAGATTAGTGAAATGCACAAGTAAGACAGTATAGTTTAATATTTTGTAACACGTATTTCCTGCTTTCCATCTGAAAGTATGTTTTAGTTACTTCAGCAACACTGTACCACCTTAGCAAGGTCTCTGTAGTTAACTAGAGTTCTTCCCCTTATGTAGTCTGCTCTGTCTTAAAATCCCTTCTTGGAAGATCAATGTGTAGTATACATTTATGTGTAGTATACATTTATATGACCCAAGGCGTAGCTTGAAAACTTTGTACCTGAAAACCATTTTCATCTTACTCATGTTTTATTTTCTCCATGAACATGTAAGGCATGTTTCTGTCAGTATCACTTCTGCTTTCCTTAAATGTTTTCTTTGTATCTTCAGGATAGACCTTTTTTTCACAAAATGGCAGTCAGGAAGTTTCCTGGACTATTTAATGAGTACAATACATACCTAAGAGTTAATTTCTCCTTTATGAAGCCACAACTCAGTTTCATTATGAAGCAACAACTCAGTTTCATTCACAGACTTGAGCAAAATTAGCAGCTCTTAATGAGCCTTGGCATACAGAGTAATGCAACAAACATATGTTCACTTTCGTAGTTCTACCTGAAGTAATAAAGCTATCCTCTATTTCATATTCTAGGCTCTCTGACCAATACTTTAACAGAATGTAAACAGAAGCACATCTCTAAAACTAAAGGATCAACAGCAAGTAAGTATCACAATATCCTTGAATTTTGGAGGAAAAAAGGGAAGCCACCTTTTTTCCTGTGACACATACACAGCAGTATCTCAGGTTTCCCCACCGTCTCTGAATACTGAATTGAGAGCTTTATAACAGTAGGGGAAGGTCAATAGTCTTAGGCTACTTGAGGGAGAATTTCAAATGGAGAAGTTGGTATGAAACCTGAGTGGTCCCTGGCACCAGCCTCCGCATGACAGATTCCCCCCCTGCCCCATCACAGCTCCAGCGTGATCCTGATGGAAAGCCATCAGCCGCTTTAGCTGCCGCTCTGGGGCTGGGAGCAGAGGAGATCTCAGGTAAAGGTCTTAAGGCTTTCACAGAAAGCAACTGCCACAATTTCCATCTGGGAGATGATAGGTTTAACAGAATGCTCTCTCAAAAATTCAGCACATGATCTATGAATCAAACCACAGACACAACAGCAACATGAAAAGAAAGAGCAAAGCAACAGAAGATGATGATTGAGGACATTTAAAGAAAGGAGCTAATAAATAAAAGCAGAGCAGAGGATAGGAACAAAGAAAACAAGGTGAGGAGTGAGATAAATATGGGGAGACCTGAATGGAAAGTACAAACAAACTGAAGAACTTCACCCTCCTCTTTGTCATTTTTGATAGCACAGAAGTGTTTACGAAGTTTCTATCACACTTTTCCAGTGTGCATTTTCTGATTTCCCAGTCTTTACACATTTTTCTAAATACCACCTCTAATTTTCACTTTGGTGTCCATGCAATGTTCAAGGCATTGTCTCCAGTTTTGTGCTAGAATATTCTCACATTAGCTTGAATAATTATCTCAATACTTATTTGGCTTTTTGCTTCATTCAGGAGCGGGTCTTAAAAGAGTTTCACAGAAATTTTAACGCACAAAACTGTCTTTATGGTTGGGATGTCCACTAATCTCGAAATAAACACATCCTGCTGTGTTGACTGGCTTACAATGTTCTGTATATTCCCTTGATTACTAGTAGATGTTTTGTTTTCCTGCTCAGTTTACTACCTTCAAAAAAATACTGAGTCTATGTAAAAACTTCCTACACATCAAATGAAATTACGGAGTTACAATATACCACATCTTTTTCACTAATACCTTTTTTGGACAACCTAGCGGGACAAGGTAGAATGAAGTAAACTATCATGTATAAGGGTATTCTTAGTGTGTGATAGAACTAGATAGCTTGCTATTAATTCCTATCTTATATTATTGAGTGGTATTTTCCCTGTGTTCCTAGGGAACAGAAAAAAATTGAGAGTGATGGGTGTGTTGTAATTGGAATCTGAAGGAAACTTTATGTTTATGTTTGCTGTTGTTCATTTTAATGTCCCAGTATGGTTTCTCTATGATATCTGGTACGTATTCTGAATTTCATTAAGTCTACTGGAATAGACTATGAAATATGAAACCATATAAGCAGGAAAAAAAAAAAGAGTCTTAGCTCTTTTCTTTCTATTCAAAAAGACAGAATACATTAATGCCACCTCAGCAGTAAGCATTAAAATATACTGTCCATATTTTTTATGTATTGAGTATGTTTTACTGCATTACAAGGGCAAATTGCATATCACTAAAGGTGATTTCCAAGAGAAATTCAGCTGTGTCCCTCCAGAATCTGTAAGGAAATCCCAGGGCATGGGATTTAAAGCACCACCTTAGCTAAAGCACACTCCTCCCTTGCATGTTTCATTCTGAAGGGTCATAAGTCATTACCAATTTTCATCTTTTTTTCTTTGAAAAGGTAATCTGTATTTCAAATTCAATTGGAATACAAAGGTCAGAATCACTACACTCAGCCATTTGCTCTCTGGTATAACATAGAAACATAATAATACTACCACAATAACAACCAAAAAATTCTTGACTGCCCTAAATAAAATTTCTGTTTTGATTACAGAATTTAGCCCTTTTTGTGGTCCTTTGAAAGCAATCAACTTCCTAAATATTTTTTAAAATTTTTTGCCAGATTCTTATGATCCACTGAACATCATCCTTCTAAATAGAACAGTAGGAATACTTTTTCTTCCATTCTTCTCGTACGGACACCAGAAAAATATCAGATGGCATGACCTTTTTCATGCAACTCACAACAAGTAGATTCTTTTTATATTACAGAATTTTGACTTTTTTTTAAATTTTTATGTCCTTTTATTCAAACATAATGGAATCAAATTGTGAAGTAAGTTCTTTTCACAGATGGAAAACAAACTTCATTGTTTTCAAAAATGTCAAAACACCATTTGAAGTAATTTTAAACTTATTTTTAACCAAATTATCATTATTTTTTCTTTTATAAATGAAATGTATATTAAACTTTATAATTGTTTAAGTTATACTCAAAGTAAAGATTTTCACTTATGGTCAAAGGACACAGTGGTTTGAAGTCAATCACAGACTTCACCGTTACGTATTGACATACTTACTAACCATCAACTTGAATGGAGCTCCACTAATTTATATCAGCTGATGATCTGCTCGAAACTTCTACAATTATTTTAAGTTCTGTATGAATTTTTTTCAGCTTTGCACAAAAGGGCCTGGGGATCCTGGTGGACACCACGTTGAACATAGGCCAGCAACGTGTCCTTACTGCAATAAAAGCCGATGGCATCCCAGGCGGCACCAGGAGGAGTGCTGCAGCAGGTGGAGGGCGGTGATCCTTCCTCTCTGCTCAGCACTGGTGAGGCCACACCTGGAGTGCTGGGCTCGCCAGTACAAGAAAGTCATAGACGTACCGGAGCAAGCCCAGAAAAGGGCCGCTAAGATGATTAAAGGACTGGAGTTTCTCTCCTGTGAGGGAAGGCTGAGAGAGCTGGGGCTATTTAGCCTGGAGAAGAGCAGGCTCAGGGGGAATCTTGTCCATGTATGTAAATGTCTGAAGTGAAGGTACAAAGAGCATGGGCCCAGGCTCTTTCCAGTGGTGCCCAGTGACAGGACCAGAGACAACGAGCACAAACCGAAACACAGGAGGTACCACCTGAACGTGAGGAAACATTTGTTTACTGTGAGGGTGACAGAGCACTGGCACAGGTTACCCAGACAGATTGTGCAGTCTCCATTTGTAGAGATATTGAAAAGCCACCTGGACGTGGTCCTGGGCAGCCTGCTCTAGCGGTCCCTGCTTAAGCAGGGCGGATGGATGCGATGACCTCCAGAGGTCCCTGCCAACCTCAACCAGCCTGTGATTCTGTGATGACATTACAGAAATGTCTAGCCATCCTGGTCGAGATCGTGCATACACAGTTAAGCACATGAACAAAAGAAACGGAACTATGAAGGGAAAACCAAGACTTTGCTTGCTAGCAAAGAAATGAGCAGACCTGTGTCCCGGAGCAGCGCTGTACTTCCTGGTGCCCGGACTCTCAACTGTGGCATTCAGCAGCTACACATCTGCTACACCACTGCTTCTCCAGGCATGCCACAAAGTAAGCCAGATCCATGACCAGAAGCTGTCATTGCTGATAGAGACCTGCCTTCGTTGCTGCTGCTGAAGGCCTGAATCAGTCTAATGAAACAGGCACTCTTCATTGTTACATATATACAAACAGATAAAAAAGTGTTACCGAACTCTAGCATTTGTATGGCCTTCAGAACTTCAAATTTCTCTGCCTCTTTAAACTGCTAAGTAAAATCTCAAATACAGAGTGTGTTCTCTGTGGTAAATACCTTAAACTATCCCAAGGTTTATCTTCTTTAAATTAAGCTAGCCCTCAGAAGCTTAACATTTAAATCAGGATTAATTCTCAACCAAACCAACACAGGCTGCACTTGAATATTCCAAATCAATGCATGACTAACGTGATTTTTCCTGCTGCAGACTGGCTAAATTCAAATATAATCTTACCTACTGCTTCCTTTCTGCCGATTACAGTCAAGGATGCAGCAACCCTTACTGCTTGGGTGAACTCTTTCTGATATCTTAATGCAATTTACAGTACACTCTGGGATAATCCTTTCTTCAATACTGTTGAAGCGGCTTTTTCACTGACCAGCAGTTATGAGAAAAGCTCAAGACATTATCAGTTAGCCATCATTAATTAAAACTGTTTACTCTGAAACTCATTTTAATATATATAGCTGAACAAATGGGTTTACATCTTTCAATCTGTGAATATTAGTTTTTTAGATTTCTTAAAATATTTCAGTTTATCCAGACTAACCATTTAGTTAGACGCCGGTACCTTATTCAAAGGAAATTCAGACAAATATGTATGCACATTTATGTACACTCAAGCACTGTATTTGGTAGTTTCAAAGATAGTATTGATATCTGATATGTCTATTTGATATCAATGGAAACATCCTCCAGCTTTGTTGTTAGATGGAAAACTTGTTCGTAATGTGAATGATAAATTCTGTAGCACGCTCCTCCCTTACAAAGCATCTCCCCATTCTGACGGCTCTTCCTGCTCCCTGGCCAGCAGACGAGGGAAGGCAGCTTCCCCTAAAACACCAAGGTTGACTCACGTATTTTGACTACAGCTCCAGCACCTTTCCTCTACATTGTAGTTTCAGGCCAACATTTGCAGGAGGCTTCGGGTTTTACTGGCTGACTCTGTTAGGGGAGCCACAATTGCTTAACAGTGGGTCAAAACTGCCAGAGAGACTATTTCACCCTTCTCAGAACAGGCAGCAAAGGCAGGTAACAATTAGAACTTCTAACAGTTAATCTGAATGTTGTGAGTGTTTCCTGTCTGCGTGATAGAAATGCAAACAAAAGGCAAAAAAAAATGTTACTAGTAGACCTTCTACTATGTGAAATAGTATTATATACCATTTTGTCCTTCTTAGACTGAACTGAATTCCCTTGGGAGGCTGAATAATGACCACTGTCTCCCAAGCCCTGCACAAGGCAGCTAAAATAAATCGATGAAATAGCCTACTCCCTTTTGACTTCTTCTAGTCATCTGCATGCCTTGACCAAATAAAACAATCTTCATCCTCACATACAGTGTATTTTGCATGTATGCTCGCAGCTTTGCCCCCCGTGTTTGGGGACAATGACTGTTTATGAGAATCCTCTGGCAGCCCCTTTCCATCCCGGGCTGCACTGAGTACCCAGGCGTGGTAAGCTACAACAACCTCTGCGTTGCTGTGGAACAGCAGCACAAAGCAGCTGGAAGATATTCCTGGGATCACTCCTTTACCTTTTCCTCTAAAATTCTTCTTTGAATTCGACTTACCTATTTTCCCTACTTTTGTGGCTCCCCCCTCTACTGCATCTAAGCACCATATCACCTTTTCAGTGTACTTATGAGACATCTATGAGAAGGGAAGTATTTTTATTCTCCTTGCACTGACCTGGACTTAAAGTAAGGAGAGTCTAATGGAGGAAAAGCCACAGTTTATAGAGAATTTCCCTGTCCTTAGCCAATTCTGTAAGCATTTCAATGCATTTAGAACTGAAAAGGAAGTAAAATTATCTGTTGCACCACTTTGCCTCTCCCAGAACAACTCATGAGAACACCTGAGAGATTACATCAACCTGCTTTTGGAATAGGGACACTAGCTGCTATCAAACTCTGTGTTCCTGCAGCAAGGTCAGCAAGTACAGGCTTCAAGTAGAGGAGGATTGCATTCAAAAACTCAAAGCTGAACAAAAGTTATTGTAATCTGAAATGCTTCAGTTAGCTAATTCTATGTGCATAGGAAAATCCTTGTTTATTTTCTGGGCAAAAAAAACAAACTCCATTTTAGTTACACAAGAGAATGGTTGGATGACATTTTGGAGCAGAAGCAGTAGAGTAAAATGGTCAGGAGAGCATCTGCTGCATTTTCCAAAGTAATTTAGCACAAAGTCATGCTCTAACTTTTTATTTTCCATTTTACAAGTGGGAGTTTCCTTCCCTTTCTCCGCAGTGCAACTGAAGAAGGTCACAAGTTCCCAGGTGGCCGTCTTTTGAAGGCAACTTCCATTCTTGTTTCTCGAGCTCCTTCATATCAGCACACACCAATGTCAAATGTAATTGCTGAACACAAAAAATTGCGTAATCAATGAGGAGGCCTAAAACGAAATAAATGGGTGGAACTAAACTATTAACTGAGCATTGTTCACCATAGGAAGTGTTCTAGAAAATATGCTGCGAGTCAAATTAATTTGAGATATTAGTAAGGAGAAAATCTGAGATCACGTCTGCCAAACTATAATATAATCTGCTCCAAAGCAGAAAAATTAGATGGAAGAGGTATTTTCCATTACAGCGAAATGTTAAGTGAGTTGTAAGAAGCTTGTTTCTCTTTCTGTTGTGAACATTTCTGTGCACTTATTTGTAATTTTAAAATAGATCAACCTAAGGTTATTACCTATCAAACAGCTGAAGTTGGCAGACCTCTTCTCACAGCACATTTTATACCAAGGGAAAGAAAGAAACGGAAACTTCTTTTCATTTTAGCTCTTATCCATTACTAAAACACAGACAGCAGGCTGGATTTGAGCAGGTAATGATACAGTCAATTTACCCATGGAAACGGGTACAGGGAACTCAGCAGCTGTGATCAGTGAATGAACATATCTGCACTGCAGTGACCTGATTGCAAACACAGAAATAATCCACAAAACCCCACTTTAACTAGGGACTTCACCCAGATGATAGGCTTTGTATCACCTGAAAGATGCCCTAGTTCTGATAATAAGGACAGAAAGTCAGAATACATTAAGCAAAGATCAGCTGTAAATCTCAATTTAGCCTGTAGTGAAGTATAAAGTAAGAACTCATGCTATGCTGCGGATGTCCGTCCACCCAATCATTTCCACAGAAAGTACCTTGAAAGGTGTTACAGCCAAGACTCCTATGAAGAACTGATATTTAGTCAAGCCAAAAGTAGATCAGTTCTTTGTTTATTCACCAAAATTAAAGGTGAGTTAGATAATCCGGGGAAGAATAGTTTCAATTTTTGACTACGTGTTTTTCATTTGCTTTTAACAGACATTTTCTGTAATGTTCATAACTACACAAACTGTATCTGCAGGAATCATAAACTTGTAACTGATTAAGTGCTCTTCCTTTCCATAAAAGCGTGACCTGCTACTGAATACTGAAAAAGAGAAAATTTGTCACGATGGACTTCCCATTCACGTACTAGCAAACTTTAGGAAATGTTCTGCAATACACACTCGCACTTAATTTTCATCTGCTGGATAGATTGCAGTGGAAAATATGTTGAAAAGTATCTCATATGTTATATTGAGGGTTGATGGCATTTTCACTACTGGCAGAAGTGATGATAAACATCTGTCAGCAATAAAGGAGGACTAGACTGACTAGAGACTAGGAGAATTTGCTTAAACTGTTTATCTTTATATAAAATCAGAGCATGTGGTCAACTGCAGAGACTAGAAGGGAGAATTACTCCTACAGCGGTCAAGGTCAAAGCAACCATTACAGTGAAAAACACAGATATGATCACGCACTATTAGGTTTTACCAAAAGTTTTCATTCTTTCAGAGAACTGAAGAAACAAAGTCCCTGGTGGAAGAGCCCAGGGACCTTTCCAGGCACTGCCCTCAGAACCCTCAACACCTTCTGAGTTGCAGGACAAAGTTGCACTTTAATAGTGCTAGCTCATAGCCAGGGGTAAGGACGGTTTTGCCACAGGTATTATTAATAACCCATTAGTTATGCCTCTGGGTTACTGGCTGAAGTTGTACAAGCGCTTTCCCAACTACAGAAAGAAAAATCTAACAAAACAGAACCAGGGTACGCACACGTTCCCCGCTCTGCAGACAACAAACCACTTGTGGAACTTTTTGATGAAATGCGAGGGGGTGTTAGCCATGGCATCTGTTCAGCTGGGGCCCTGGTTTTGAATGTGGCTGTGTGAATCCGGGATAATCAATTAGGTAGGGTGTCAGTACGCCAGCACAGATGTCCTCAGTCAACTGCAGATAATCATCGAGTCCTTTGAAATTTCCAGAGGAGATTGCATTACTCTTGGGACACCCTTGACCTGACATCAGGAAAGGTTTCTCAGATAAGAAAAATAAAAGGATCAGATCCTTTCCTAGTGCAGCAATATATATGCAGGCTATCCATAACCTTGAAAGGGTTCGAGTGGTGCACTGAGAGCTGGATGCATACTGCAGGACACAGGAGGAGTGCTCCACCCATATCCCTGTCCCCCCCTCCACCCGGTATGAAATCAAGACTTTACAGTGTGATATGATCAATGGCATCAGTGATGTCAGCAGACATTTTTCCCCCACACTCTTTTCCCGGGAAGACCCGCAGCTTCATGGACGTGTAGCTTTTGCAAGGTCAGACAAAGGAACAGGGTTTTTAATTTCAGTGTACGCTTATTCAAGACAGCATTTGGAATGTAAACCACTATGTGTGGAAAAATGAAACAAAACTTTGTTTTACAGGGACAACAAGAAACACTTTCCCTATCAATGGTCCAAATTTTACTAGTACTGACTTCAAAAATTTCTTAAGTAAGAATAAAACAAACCTAATAAAGTATTTCCATATCATCCAGCTTCAAATGTGGTGTCAGAAATTTTTTAGAGCAAATCAAGGATATCAGTGGTAACAGCTTGGAAACAAAGCTACCTTGATTTCTGCAGAAGCACAGGGCAAGTTTTGAATCTGGAAGAACACCTTAGTGAGAAAACACAAATGAAGCTTCTTTTGATTAAATCCATCACTACATAAAGGATAATTACCAGAGAAACGAAAGCCAAAAATGGCTACAATACCAAAGATAGGGAGCTGGATTCAGAGGACTATTCAGACTTCTGGTCAGCATATTCTGATTCTTAGTAAAATTATAAAGACAAACCATACTTTTGATTTTTTTTTGTTAAAGGAACTGCTGATGTGCAGCGATGGGACAAGCAACAGCATCAAGAACTTCTGTACACAGGAAAGTACATGCAAGCAGGGGCATCTTTTATTCAGCTGAGGTGCATCTCGAAGACCTAAGGACAGAAGAACTCCCGACTTTTGCTGGAAATGCAGTTTGAACATCCAGGCAATTGCTGAGTGGGCCAGCAGACTGTCAAAGCAGGTATTAGCTACCTGAGACAAACTCTAATGCCTCCGATTCACACTACTCCAGGACAAAGCAAAAGAAAAATATCCCTTAAATAGAAAAAGAAAAAAGATTACATGAAGACTCTTACACAACAAACACAGCAAAATAGCCATGCTAGAGTTAATCACGTCTACGTTGTAGTCAGGGCTGTGCAGCTGAGTGATAAACCAGCCAATCTTTATCTGGCTTGGGTTTCAGTAGTCAATCAGTTGTGACAGCATAGAGCTCACCATGGGCTAAGACATATATATATAACTTCTGTGACTGCAGTTTAAATATATATGGGCTTACTGGGGTACGCATTGCATCTTCTGTTTTCTAAGTGAGGGTATTCACTCTCTGCATACATTTGCTGCTTTATCACACGGTTGACTTAAAGCAGTGAGTTCCTAGCACACTGAATGGTATACAGTTTATTGTTTTTTGTTCCATTAAGCATCAAACAAAGCAAAACAAAATATAAAAAGCAGTATTCTTTGTCTGCTCTTTCTGGAGACTTTGGATAGTTAGCATAAATTTTTCCAGCAAAGTTTTGCCCATTTCAGTGAGACTACCATAAAGAATGAAGAAATCAGTTTGAGTGCTCTGTGAAGACAATGATGGCTATCTCTGTTCCTAAATACTGATATAAAGCATCAACACATTCTGTGAGTTACAGCAAACTGTTCATCATACAGTCAGGCTGAAGAGACAAGTGTGTGAAAAATGAAGTATTTCATATATATTAAAGAAATTATTTTCCAGAGTTTGAGCATCCTATTTTATTGGTCAGTTTTTATAACAATAATGCCCATTTTGACATTGAAATATTGATATAACAATTCCTTTAAAACAACACTATTTCAAAGCTACACTATATAAAGACGTTCTTATATGTTCTGTGCAGCACACACAAAATACGAGAAGTCTGATTTCCTCATTCTTTGGAAGGGGAGAAATACAAACACCCAGCCCTTAGGCATGAGCTTTGTGAGACTCCAGAAACCGATGAGATGGCGAGCTTTATGCCAATGCCATTGATCAGATGTCGCTGTCTCGCAGGGCTGATTTAATTGTTTCAGACCAGGCTGGACCACCCTTATTCTATTAAGAGTGTAATTGATTTCACTGTGATTACTTGCAGAGAAAAGTCCTATCCAGTGTATGTAAGAAATGCAGGCTCCTGCCTGAGCAAGTTAATACAAGAGGAATACTCAGATGAAAATCACACATCCACTTTAACAAGCTGGTTTTTTCACATATTCTGCAAAGATTATATCTTTCAGCTGTGTAACACGGTGGGTTTTTTTTTTCCCCTTCAAATAACCTCCCAACATTGCCCTTAAACTACTCCAACATGAATATTAGCATACGCTCTGCTAACGTGTGACCTTCTAGCAGACAGTATATGCTTCCTTTAGCCATTAAGGTATTTCCAATACAAGAATGCTTGTGTTAAGACAGGCCAAATGATAAATGAAATGCATATTAAGCCTTAATTGTAATTAATTGTAAGTACACTTTACAACGCCCATGTTCAGTACCATATAAAATAGGACTGGTTTCTATTAACACCTATCAATGTGCAAGGTTTAGATAACAGTACAAATTAACACAGAAGAATGCTAAATACAAAATCAATGAACTTCATCCAAGTCTGTTGAATAATGAAAGGATTTTAATAATACCATTGTAGTTAAACGCCTGGTACATGTTGCCCTCTTGTGGAATTCGTGACAAAGTACAAGTCAGTTCGTATTTTTGATTTTGCAGTGATATTTTCATGTCTGGAATGTAACGATTTATTAAATTTACGATGTGAGTAGTTTATCATGATAAACACTGAATATATTCTGTAAAGGGCTACATTTGACAAGCAAACCTAGGTAATTAACCAGTAAATCTGTCTCATGCACTGCAAATTTTAGAGACTTAGATTAGTCAATGTTTCATTTATTCATTTGGGAAAAAAAAGAAAATAAATATTACATAGAATTTTAGATCCTTGTCGAAGTCAAATTTTTTTCTAACCATGCAAAACGGTATTTTAGAATTTTTAGCTGTTTGTTATTGAAAAATCCCAGGCTTACCTCACCTATGACTGCTACTACATGTATCAGATACAATGTAATCAGAATCTCCTGGTTGCTTCCTATTTCACAATCAAACCACTCACATTCTTTAAATGTAGAGTAATTAAAATACTAACTTTCAACAAACCATAAGTTTAATCATCTTTTTTTCAAAACTTATTTAGGAGAGCAATATTTTAGCACTGAACAAAGAAGAAAATCAGGAATCCTGAAATTTGATCACACATTAGAGAACAATAAATAGATTTTAATGAAGCTGAAGAGAAGAATCAAGAACTTTACAGGCAGTTTAATGCATTATCAGGATTTTTTAAGAGAGTTAAAAATTGAACTGTACCTGAATTTTCCCTGGGAAAATCTGCTCTTGTAAGAACATGAATATTTTAATTCCTTTAGAATGTCTTCCAACAGAAGTCATATTTAATACATTTACATAGCATTATATTTAGGACAACTTCAGATACCTCTAAGTAGGTTTTTTTTGCTCTTTGTCTTTTTTCTTTTTTTTACCATTTCAGTTTGATTTCAGACAGGAGTCAGTTTAGTACAACACTTGTACCCTTGATCAAAGATTTCCATCAGCTGTGGACAAAGGTCAGGTGTCCATGTTAATGTTATCACTGGCCTCTGATACTGCTGACAGCTAGGTGTCACTGATACGTCTGCAGGATCTGATGGATTTGGTGTGATTGCTTTATTCTTCACCCACTGAAGTTTTATTTAGTTTAGAATAAGGGGCTGAAGGGAGGCTGTGATTAGCTAACACATTTCAGTTCACCCTGTCCCATGACCCTTTTCCTAGAGCCGGCACAAACTAAACATTTTACTCAATTTGCCTGGATGAAATCAATCCAAGGGGAAGAGGCTTCAAAGTTTAACTGGCTGGTATCCCTGGACTGTCTCACAAAAACGTAAATTTACAGGATGTTTGAGTTCTTTCAATATATGGGATTGTTTACGGAGACTGTGAACCACTTGGGGCCACAATGTCATTGATAAATATTTGGATGAATGGAAGTCCTCAAGCTTCGTTTTGTTTCTAGCAACTCCCTCTTCTCCCATCTGCAGTTTTTGGCTATGACTTCTGCCTGCTCTAGGAAAACAACGATTAATGAGCCTTCTGTAAGCTGAGGTTATGGTGACTGATAAGGCCCTAAAACATTTGCTAGCATCCTCAGATGATTACTCTGTGTTTCTTCTAGCCCAGTTTTCTAAAAGCTGTCTTGTATTTCTTGAACTTTTACCTCAGAATTTTAGCTGAAACATCCCTTAAATCTGATTCAGTGTGTTTATAGCATTAGAATTTGTATGCTTGTGTTTGTGTGTGTTTGTATACACACATATATAGGCCTTCTAACATACACTTCCACGTGTTTATTGGACCTAAATTACTTGAGTTACCCCTGCTTTACAGAAGTGTGTTAAAGGCAAACAGCATCTGCAATTTTTAATGCATTATGACTTTCATATCAGAAAACATATAACAATATAATCTCAACATTGTTAATATAGAAACAAAACTATTTCGTAAGCTTTATGCCAATGTCAATAGGAGACAAGCTGATCCGACTGAAAAGTACTTTTTTCTTGGCCTTTTTTTTTTTAGAGTTTGTTTGTCAGGGCTAGTCTGATCAATTCTTTGCGCTGACTGACAACGTAGCTTCACAAACATTAACGCTGGCTCAAGGGGAGTGGAAGGGATGCCTGGCAGAGAGCACTGGGGAGAAGACAACCATCGCTGTTGTCAACGTTGTCAATTTACTTTGACTTCACTGAGATGTGAAGCAATAGCACAGTTAGATTACCTAGGTGAATTGAGGCTTTAGTGGTTTGAGGTCAATAACACCCAGTCTTTAAACCCCAAACCACCTACATACATCACAAAGCATTAGGCTCATATGTTCACAAAGAACAGCAGTACTGACACAGCTCCTGCCCTTTCGACTAGCTCCTGTAACTTTACTCATGAAGGAGCATCATGTAGCAGAACTGATCACAACACCAGAAAGGTACGGATCATGAAACTTTAGGAGCAATTATCACAATACCCAAACGGAGGATAAATGAAAACATATATTAAGGTGATTGCTTTTGTATTCTTGCTCAAAAGCAGACATAAATACAGCACCAGTAACTCTAGTAATATCTGGGTGGCAATTGTTCTCATTTCAAACAACAAAACATATTTTCTTCTGATTTCTCAGTTAGATATTTATACCTTCATCTTATTTATCTGGTAAATCATCTTGGAAAGGCACCATTTACAATCCGGAGTCATGAAGGAGCAACCAAGGTACTTGATATCTCTGTTGAATCCGACAAATGATTCATACAGAGCAGAAAATCATCAGTGCACCAAAAACATTTTATCCATAAAAAAACCCTAGAGAAATGTGAAAAAAAAGTGAAAACTAGTCCTTCATGCACAGCACGTACACAGATGCACATGCACACACAGAGAAAACTAAGTGAAATCTCTGCAGCTGTCTAAAGCAATTTTGGGTTCTCTGCAAGCCAGATATAGGCAGATCAGTGTTAACAGCTTGGGTCTTGACCAGCCTGATGGCCTGCTCAGTCAACGTTTTTATGACTTTAGTGCGATCAGAACTTTTTGGCAGGGATTTTGGGTTACTTCTGCAAAAGAGAATTAGAGTTGTATCTGCAGATTATTAGGGGTAAAGATGCCTGGTGTGAAACACTCCCAGGAAAAATGTAGGCAATATTCAATTCTGCAGTCAATGTGGGGAGAGGGTTCTAACCTCCAGCATCCCTGCCATCTCCTTCATTTCCTCACAGCTTTAGGTGAAATATACTGAAGATTGTCCACACATAAGCTTCATAAATTCATGAGTCATACGAGAAGAAAAGGATAAATCTGAGAAAGCTTGTCTGTACTGAATACAAAAGAAAGGAAAAAAAGATGGGATTCGAAGTTCAGGCTTAGCGAGTAAATGGTCAGGATTAAGTCAGTTGTAATCAAGAATTAAGATGACAATCATACTAGATCTGAATTTTACCACTGCAGTTCAGGGCAGAAGTAGCTCTAGTGTGGCCTGTGAAATTTTCACTGCTGACTATGTCAGTAATTGATTAAGCGATGAATTGATGTCTGTGTCAAATGCATAAAAACATTACCTGATTTGCTCTTATAACGATTCCTTTGCAGCTTACAGAAAATCAGGTTTTCAAGCATAACAAACGAAAGTGCTTTCTGGTTTCTCTCTGTCACTGAGTAACACAGAAACACAAGCCGTCACTTGCAAGTCCCTTTTACCAACACAATGAGCAGCCCAAGAACTATTAAGAAAGTCTGCAAACAGTCCCTTTGAGGAACAGATAAAAGCCATTCTCTATACACAGAGTACTTTCAGCTGGATAAAACATTTCATGGGTCATGATCAATGTTTCATATCCTGACAAATTTAGATTAGCAGCTGTATTCCTTTATAAAGGTGGGGGAAAAAGCTCCCTGTTCAATAGACCTTCCAAAGGTTGAATGTCTCAAAAAGCCTCTAAAAGAGCTTTTCTTCCCCTCCCAGAAATCAATATGCTTTAAAACATTTTACCTTCAAGAGTTATTGCACTTTAAAAAGAACGTATTGAATGCAGGACTGTTCTCCAAAATACTTTTTAATCTAACTCCCCCAAATACAATGTTATTCTATCCAAAGATACTACAACCCAACATTTAATGTTCAAAACATAGTCTTCTCTCATGCATTGATCTTTATTTTTGGTATCCAGAACTCAGACAAAATATCTTTATTTAACACACTTCATGGGAGGTAGGAAGGGGCGAGAGGCCGCAACATTAGCCCTACTGACATTCTTCGTGCTTTCCAGCTAGTCAAAGATTTATGTGGCACTTCAGCCTTCTGCTGACTTTGCTTCATGGCGAATGTGCACGTATAGCAACTTTATAACTAAAACTAAGGTAAAACTTTCAGATCTGTCATTATGTTTGTTAGTCTGTTAAAACAAAGCTCTTCTTCGCAGTAACGTCTTGGCAGAGCAATACCAAATATGTTTTGTTATATTGAATGCCATTTTAATTATCTTCATGCAAGGTGTATATGAAGCAAGCATTACTACAACATACTAAAGCATTTCATACTGTTTCTATTCTAAAACTGAATCATGAGAATGATTTTCAAGCAAACCTGATTCTGAACACAGGGATAAGGAATATTAGCGTTTGACCCCAAATCTCCACAAACTCATCAAAACTGGTGGGTTCTGAACTACTTCAATAGCCTCCAGCAACAGCCAAGGATTAAAATGAACTTAATGTTAAAGCCCAGTAACAAACAGAGTTTACATCCCTTTAATCACAGGATTGATAGCTTCTCTGTCATTTCTTACGGCTATCTCCAGCTTCTACATCTCCTGCTCTTTGCTGTTGTCCCATTAACTCTTACACATCCACTGAACGTGATGGGTGACAGAAGTCATGATCACAGCTTGTGGTAACCTATGCAAGACCATTCATGACGTGCATGAACAACACGATAAAGAACAGGTCCTGGGCAACATGCAACAGGATTCAACATCATTTGACAGTTATTTACATCGTCCTCAGAATGTAAATTCTGAACTAACAGAATTGTTTACATAAGGTATTGTTTATTTTATTGACTCATATCAAGACAGCTTTGAAAGAGACAGTGAAAGCTCGCCTAGGCCCTCCCTCCCTCTCCCTGGCAAGAGCAGACATGGCTCTGCTGAGTTGTTAGCCTGCACCACAGTCCTGGAAACCCAGTCCAGGTGCTAGTCAAAGGGATGGGTTAGGGCCAGTGGTGGTAGCAGACACGGCCGGCAGGATGTATTTCTCATTTTCAGTTTTCCACCCACAGGAGGAGGTGCTACCCTTCTGCCCTTTGCCTACCTAATGACTCTTGGTAAGGCCAGCACAAAGCTAAAAAATGTCTCCTTGTTCTTCAGCCAGCATTCTGTCAAATCTCTACTGCACAGCAGCTGGGAGAACAAAATTTATTTTTGCCTATATTGTTGAGAAGCCCTGAGTCAGCTCCTCTAGAATGATCCCTCATGATGAAAAATTTACGGCTTTTACTCTGCCTCTCTCCCTCCCTTTTAATATCCTTCCCTTTTCCCCACAGTGTTCTTCCCAACTGGATTTTGGCAACCTCCCCAATTCCTGCTTAACATTCTCTGTCATCATTTTCAAAATAAATAGATCTAGCATCATGCCTCCACTTCAAGACCTCTATCCTTTGTTTTTAGACTGATGGCTTTAAAAGGGTGAGCCAAATCCCTAAACGCTTTAAATCAATAGTGTTCTTTAAGAGTTGCTTTAATCACTTAGATGAGATACCTATGCAATTTCTAGGAGCAAAGTGACAACTCATGGAAGGAGTGAGTTATACAAGATACTTTCATCAGCTGTGAAGTCCTGTGAACATCTAGAGATGTTGGAATGGGCACAGGCAGCTGAAAAAAGACAGCAAAGGACAGAAACTGACTCCGAAAAAACCAAGCAAATCAAGTAATAACCCTCTTTCCAGCTGCCTGCAAATTACCATTATCTCCACCCACTACAAGGCTCCAGACCACTACGGTTGATGATAATCAGCAGCATGGAGCAGAGAATGGAGTTTTCCATCAGTGCCATCTGTACAAGAGCTCTGACAAGAGGGGAAGAGAAGCCAAGGGTCAGCCAGCCAACCTACCTGATGGCACATAAAACCAGCCCTAGCTCAGTCAGGGGAAAAACTACCACTGGGCTTACTCCAGAATTTGGTGGGCTTAATTTACAAGGAAATCTTCCATCCCAGAAGAAAGTCACAACTACAAGAAACATTTAAAATAAATTGTTTGTTCCAGCACAGTATTTTAGAAACAACTTCATAAAAACCAGATACAAACACTTTCTTCGGTTTGCCAGGAGATTTCTCTGGATTTCATTTCTATCTCTGTACTTTGCCCTCACATTGGTTTATAAATAAATTCTTTGCCTGTAATCTCTGAGAGTGTTTCTGCCACATCAACACGAGAAAGAGAAGAAAAACTGACCTAGATACTAATACACTTTTACATCTTGTTATTCTCCATTTTTATGTATGTTGCTTGTTTATGAGTGGCGCAAAGTCTGCAGGAGGTAACTGCTATTCACACCCCACCTCTCCTTGCCTTCGGAACGGGGGAATGCTGCGTCCGTGCTCAGAGGACGCCGGATCCCTGCCTGCGCCTGCCTAGATTCAGCTGGCAGGCAGCCCTCTGGGGTGGCACAGCAGCTGGCAGGAGCTGGGACAACCCGTCAGGCTCCCGCTTTTTTCCTAAAACTGTACTAGCCACAGTCAAGATGCAGTCAGAGTACCTGCATCATCCTAAGCTACATGTAGTTACTGAAAGACAGTGGAATACAGATTCCAAAGGAATACGTCATATTCCAAAATTGTCTACTGTCACACTTCAAATTTCTGTGTCTGCTATTAACAGGTTGCCTATCTTAGCAGAAACATATCGAAAATTGATTAATTCTTTCCTTTCTTCCTAACAATATGCCTAGAACCTTTAATGAAGAAATAGTTTCAGTTCAAGGTAGAAATTCCATACAAGTCTTATAAAAGTGGTTACCTGCAGGTAGCAGAACCTGGAGCTTCCTGCACACTTTCTGGGCAGGGGGAACAGCTGTCGGGGACTGTGCGGAGCTGGCTCCCAGTCAGAGCGGCTGAGGCAACTGGGACCAAGGCTGCATGCAAGGACCCACCCACACAAACACCTCGAGCAGAGATAAGTTTACAGAACCTTCTTATTTGTATTCTGTATGACCTAGTATTTGACCAGACCCCAAGTATTTCAAGAGAAGCATCTTGAAATAGAATACATCTCAATTCAGTAATAAGAAAATTAGTCCTTTAAGCAACAATAGCCAGGTGAGAGGAGCAGGGCTGGGAAGCATCTGCTAAGCAGAATAGGTAGAAATATTCTGTGTGCTGTATATCCAAGTAGATACCAGGAGTCAACGGTAACCTGACCTTCACAGAGAATATGTAATGTCTAGCAGCAGAGTTAGGGTTGAACATCAAAATCTCATTTCCGATTACTGAACTGTGAAACATTTGTAGACAGCAGAAGAATTTCAGAGAACAAACAATATCAAAAGAAATATCAGCAAACAAACTGTGACATTTAATGAAGCATAAGATATATTTTTTATCTTTACTGACTGATCCATGCAGATCTAGCCTTTCAGAAAATGCTGTTAACAATGGGAGAACACAGTTGTTGTTATAGAGTAGCACATTGTGTCTTCATGCACTCACTCTCACTGGAGAAGGCAATAGCATTTCTCGTTTTGCAAGTTTTTTATTATTCAGCTAATTTCATTATTTATTTAGCTAATTAACATTACAAATGTATCTGACAACTGAAAAAGACACCAGTAATACCGATGTTATAAATTATGAAACTTAAGCTGTTTAGAGTAATGAAAATTGAATACTGAGTAGATGCATTGCTGACACCTTGGAGAGTCAGTTATATAAATTTATTTGTTTCATTCTGGAAATAAAATAGATCTCATTGGATTTTGTTGTCCCTATGGAAGAATGCAAAATAGAATCCAGTGATGGCAAATTGATATTAAAAATATATTTTTACCTATAGCCAAACAATGCAGTCAGAGCTATGCTTATTTACAGTACACAGTTTTGTAACTGCAACTTGGAATTAATAACATACTTCAGCAGTTTGAATCAGTCAAAGAGGCACCCGACCCAGTGATGCTATCATCAGGAACCCCTTCACAGCTGCAGCCCAATGGGTTGTAGTACGTACACACATATATGTACATACAGTATGCAATGTAAAATGGTACAGCCCAGTTACATTTGGAATATGATGATGAAATGATTGCAAAGATTGAAAAGCAATAAAATAATTTACACTTTGAATTTACTGTCTTTTAATACTAATATGCCGAGGGACAATAAGGCTCGTCAACTACTACTGACTAGAATAGGGCAATGTACTAATATAAATTTCTTTGTAGTCTTTGCTATCTTTTACCTTCTTAAAGAGCAACTGCTACCCAAGAAATAGAAAAATAAAAATAATATCTTCCTTCCTTTTTTTTTCCTTTTCCTTTTCCTTTTTCTTTCCCATACAACCCTTCAGTAGTGTGTTTGTCCTCTGCCTCTCCTTGGGCAACTCTCCCCACCCAGCCCTTTCATGGTCATTCCCACGCCAAATAAGCACAGACAACCTTCGGTTTATGCTGCTGCTCTTCTCTCCCTACAGGATTATCAGCAAAATTTGAGGTGCAAACATATAAGAAACAATACATATGGGGGTTACTAGAGTAACAGTATAGAGTTTATAGCAGTAAATAAGTCTTTAATTTTGAGGGAATGAGCTAATACAAACTGACGACAGGACCCTTTTCACAGAATCACAGAATCACAGAATGGTAGGGGTTGGAAGGGACCTCTGTGGGTCCTCTAGTCCAACCCTCCTGCCAAAGCAGGGTCACTTTCTTTGAAAGTTCTGAGCACTATGGGAGAAGGGCTGATGTAGCACAGAAAATAATTGGATGCCTGCAGATGTTACCTGTTCCAGGAGGCACTAAAGGGACAATGAGGACAGAGAAAATATGCAACAAAATGTCTACATGCTTCTTCATCTGCAGTCCCTGGAAGATGTATGTGTTGGGTGAGGAGAGAGAAAGAAATCCAGGACAGACAAGCTTTACTTGTTGGCATGGCTCCGTTTTTGTCTGCTGCTTCATGATAACCCACTCAGCCTGAACTGGGGGCAAAATATTCGCTCCCCTCTTTTATCTTGTACCCCGTTAGAGTTACATCAAGTTTGATTAAAGTTTCCTGCAAAAAAAAAGACTGTTTGTTTAAACACACCGAGTACTTTGGTCTAGATCCTAGTGCTGATGAAAGGTTAGAAGTGGGCTCTTACTGAGGGGCACTTGCTCTTTCTCACAGTGAAAATGTTCCGCTTGTCTAGACGAGAGCACAGAAATCTATTATATTAGCATTATTAAAATGGATATCAAATCATCTTTAAGCCTATTGTAAGATGGAAATTGAATTTTTTTTTGTGTGTCTTTTTCCTCCTCTCCATTAGTGGTAATTTTGCAATCATTTTTTATTTCTTTTTTAGTGAATGTGGACAATTATCAAGATACATACATTAAAAATTTTGATTCAAAATGACAAAGCAATAGGGTATGCAAAAACGCAACCACAAAGGATTTGAGATTACTGCATGGCAAACACATTATCTCTTCTTTTTGAGATGCAAATTTCCACATGAAATGTAAAAATTGTCTGCAGTCGACTAGAAGGATAACAGAGCTATGTTGTGCCATCTCAATACACAGTTGAACATACTTCTCCACCAGAGTTTCTACTACTGCATAAATAATGTATACATACTTGACAGTTCTGAATAGGTATGTTGATTTTGACTTAAAAACAAATAATCCTGTTTATGCATGAAGACTATAGATATGACTGGATGCTGAGAAGTTATTGTGAAAGGAATAAAACAAGTCTGGGTGCACAGTGTTATAAAATTCAGACTGTACGAGACGTTTTTGGATGGCTGAACCCTGATAAAATCAATTGACTTCAATGTTTGCAAGAATACGTTCACAAAGACCTGACTTACAGGAGAAGGATCTTCTGCACTAGCAATAAGCAATTTTCTTAGATAACTTGTAAAGACACAAAAAAATCAGCATCCTGTCTTTGATTTTTACATAGTAGATTTTTTCTTTTGGTTGTAAGTTTCTTCATAACAGAAAACAAAAATAAAAATGTTGAACATGGACTGCTTTATAACAGAAATTTCTGTTCTACAAACATAAAGTTAGCTGTTAAGGTTACGAGCCGCATCGGACAGAAAGCAAAACAAAGCGGTAGTTTTTTTACTCCATAAGTACACAACATACAAATAGCAGCAGACAGGATCGTATTTTCCAGAAAGTAGATGAATCCCTCTGAAAGTCTTTGGATTAAAGTTCAGAGGTGAACTGCTGCAGAGCTGCAGCATGCTCTAATGCTCTTTGGGCTGCAGCTGAAGCAGCTCTTTGAGGACAAGTAGTCCACGTACTGGAGGAGCAGAAAGATGGAAACGTGGTATGCTTGGACAAAGAAGGTGTGTGAAAGATGGAATTACCATTCAAAATGTTAAAAAGTAGACAAATGGGATTTGTTTGCCTCTCTGCAAAACGGGAGCGAAAAATAGGTATCGTTACTGACATTTTAAAGGTGCTGAGAAGTGTTAGGAGCATCTTTGTGACCATGCTGTCTTTTCAATTATGCCTTTTTATTACCTTATGACAGGGAAAGACAACCAAATTTTTTTATGTCCCTAATTCTTCTAGTTACCACGTAGACCAAAAAGGATCCGAATCTGAAGGAAATGGGAAAGCGTGGTATCACCGAAGAGATACAACGTACGATTTCCTGATCCATCCTTTTCCTGGAGACCTGTGCTATACCGTACTGCTCAAAACACCAACAGAATATCTTAATCTGGTTTAATTTCATCCTGTTAGCTCTTCTCATAGAAAATAACCAGAAAGCTGCAGAAGGAATTCCTTAGACAGAACATACAAAAAACTTCTAGGCTCAAGTACAATTGATTTGAAACATGACATTATGTATGTTTAATCATCCTTCAATGTAGCTTCAAAACATATATCATGGCCTTCACAAGTTTTCTTTATCTCCTTTCAGCTTTTTTATGAAGTTATGATTTTAGAGGACAACACTCGGGACTGATCAGAGATAGTATTAAAATTGGATAAGGAAGATTAGGGGCTCCATGGAGAATCCATTGTGCATATCAAACAATGCAGTCTTCAGGCATTCTGTGGAATTATTTTATGCGTTCCCGCTTCATCTGTAAAGTGTGTTAAGATTGCAACATATGAAGAGAGAATTTCAGATTTCGAAATAGGAAATGAGCTTACTTAAGGCTAAAGAAAAGGTCTTCGAGTAATTGCAAATCAGTGTAACTCCTCTGAAGAGTATGGAATAGATTTCACTGTTTATGAATCTGATCCTTTTTAAGCATAAAATCTTATAAATTATGTGTTTTCTTTTAATAGCTTTGTATTTATTTTATTTCTTTCCCCTGGAATTTCCCTCTGTATCTCTTACAAAACTCTTTACTCTCTCGTCATTTTCTTTGTCTCTCAGCACAGCTGGGATAACACTGCTCCCAGCTGTTCCTACTAGTTCCATTCAATATTCCACCGTGATTTCTTGCACGTGGTTTACTTGCAGTCTGCAAGTGGTCTTCCATTCAAGAACTAGCAAGGCAAGGGCACAGCTTAGTTTCCCAGACAAAACACATTCTGGCTCCCAATATGGCAAATGCCTTCCCTTCAGTTTGCCATAGGCAAATGTATTATTACTGTAAAAGTGAAGGCATCATCCTTCTTCCCACCTCCTCCCTTTCCTAAGAAAAATATCGAAACGATACAGACTTGCTCTTCAAGAGCTCCCGGTTATCCTTTAGATCTCTGAAAATGTTTGGTTCGGATTGTTTTCTCAGTTTATATACCGTTTATAATTTAACACAAATTTGTAAACAAATAAACAAACAAATGCAACTGGAAAAAACCCAACACAGAAAAACAACCAGCCAATTAAGTACAACTTCTTGGTGGAAAACTGGCTGTGCAAGGTTGGAAGAAATCATTAAGAATCACTTTCCCAACCAAATAGTTTACTAACCGGAAAATGACAGTAGCTGTAAACCAAGTACAATAAAAAAACTGTATTTAACCGGTATGTTTTTTTGTTCCAGAGTTTAGCAGGGATCCCATCAACACAGCAGACTGTGCTGTACTATAACTTTGAGTTAAACAAGCTCCCACACCACCCCAAGGCAGAAGTAATCTGTCTGATAAAGACAACCTCATCCTGTAAGATCTGAAATAGAACCAATTATTTTCTAGTTTTAAAAGCCTATATAATCAACTAATTATTCAGAAGTCAAACACTGGCACAAATACAAAAGTAAAAAGTCTGAAAAAAACAACAAAAATATCTGAGAGCTAATTATCCAAAGTGCTCAGCGACTATTTATGGTAATCGATACACCGTAGGGAACATCTGGATTCACTCTTAAAATAAATTTGCTCTTACCTAAATAAAGGAGAGTTCAAAATTGTGGGACCGTAAAAATGAAGTGAAAAATGTTAGCTCTACCAGTGAAAAATGTTAGCCTCGACAAGGACCAGCTTATTTACTGTTTACAGGAGCAGTTCTGCTCAGAATGCAGAAAATGCCATTTGTATTGCATCTTCCCCCATTTTTGCTACATTTGTTTCACGCTAACAAATGCTGTTTCTCCATCTCGTTCTTATTTTTAACTGGTTTTGGCCTAAAAACATGCTTCCAAAGCCCTTTTGCTGCCGCTGAAATTGGACACACGGAGCACGAGATGGCAGGACACAGCTGGAGCTGCGCGCCCGGGAGCCGCCAGCCTTCTGCACCGGGCGCTTCGCGGGGCACCGGGTGAGACGCTGCACGCGGGTCTGCTGCGGAACTCGTCGGTAGTTACACAAAAATTGCCTCCATGCCTTCCAAGCTTCGCACCGCACGCTGTTTTCCTTCCTTCCCTTCCCCCGGCACCTGCTCTGGCCATCCGGGGGGCAGCTGCCGGACCGCCAAGCTGGCTCGGCTCGGCTCAGCCTGGCTCCTGGAGCCAAACCATGCCGGCTGTGAAAGGCTGCGTGTCCGAGTGGAAAACGACCAGGAGCTGAAGGGAGAATTTAAGATTTAGGGTGAAGCTCAGATCCAAGGAAGGGATTTATCTTGTCAAGGACTCTAACAGTGAGGCTCGCAGAAGCAATACTAGGAGGCGAAACAGAACTCAAACACAGAAATGAACAGGCAGAGTAAAAAGACCTCTTCTAAAATTCGAAATTGGTCTTTATCAACAATGTTAACTGAACTCAGAGGTTAACAGAAATTAAGCGACTAACAGGTACCCTGGCTTACCTGACCGGCTTCATGCACAACAGAATGCAACGAACGAATGCACCTAAATAAAATAACAAAAGCCAGGTGTGACTCAGTTGTACTGCGCCTGAACGCAGTGCAGGCACCACTTTGCTCCCAGTCAGGCTCACAGGCTCCTGTGTGCCACCACGTGTTCGACGAATCCCACCGCCGCACCTCGGCGGAGCGGCTCGCCTTTCGGGTAAGTGGAAAACAACGCGTGCAGGCGATACGCGAAGTTACGCGCGGCTGAACTCCAGCCGTGTTGCGCGTGATTTGCTGCCAGCAGCACTAATGAGACGTTTCAGACGGGACAGCAAATTTCACCGCGGCTGTGCTGCGACTCTGCCTTTAATTCTCGCATAGTAAGCATCACCTGCGGGAGCCCAAGGCTTTGCCTAAGAGAAGCGAGGCATCCATTACAGCCTCGACGTGTTGGGTAGCATCACGAAAAAAGCAACGTGCCCAGACATTATCTCCTATCCTACGTCCTAGCCACACTGTCTTGCTTCGTACGCCTAGAGCTAGACTTCAGAAGCTTCAGCCTTTCTGGTTTTGGCAGAGCTCTCCTACGCAGCCCCTGAGGAGGACTCTGAACACACACCACATGAAAACAAAAGGCAGAAATGTCACAAGCGCAGGCAGCAAACGGTCGGGGAGGGCTGCTGGGCCGCTGCTCCGGGGAGGGCAGAGCAGCTGCTCGGAGCTCTCCCACCTCGCGCAGGGTGGCTCCTGGCACTGCTGGGGAAGGAAGGTGCGCCCAGGTGGCAACGAGACTCGCTCAAACGCATTTCAAAATCAGAGGGAATGGCTTGAGCAGGAGCCTAGCTACCATTTGGAATCAAATATGCAATTCACGTTACTTCAGGCTTGTAATATCGTATATATAATACTTCAGGCTTCGTGCTGAATGATAGGCAGGAGATTGCTGCTTTGGGAGGATGAAATTGTATTGTCTCCTGAAAATCAACATACAAGCGTGTAAACTACCGATAAAAGACAACAGAGCGAGAGAGAATGGGGGGGAGGAGGCAGGAACAGGGAGGGAGGAGAAGGGAGAGAGGAGGAGAGAGAAAGGAAAAAGCCTCCCTCCATATATCTGCCACTCACTGCCTGGTCTTTTGTTCCAGTTTTGCCTCATTCTTAAAATGGTGTGTTTAACTGGAATTAACCAGTAATGTCAGCCCAAACTGGTATAAACAGTGAGAATACGGCTGGCCTGCCAACTCCCCTTCCCCTTGGGCCGCTGTTGCACCGCAGCAGCGATGCTGCCGGTGTTCGTTCCCCCGGGTCTGCCGCTCTGGTGGTCCCTCCTTCCCCAGGCGCCCCTCTGCAGCCACAACGGCCAGAAACGGGAATGAACTCCAAAATGACCGAGAAGGGATCACAGCGAAAATCAGATTGCTGTACCCCAGAAGATTCCTGGTTGTTTTCTTTATTCTTATAGATTCCTTGGCATTGCACAAGGGTAAACTCAGAAAAAAAAGGATGCCATAGTAAGCTAATACGAATTTCCTTTCACAGTTGTTCACACCTAAGCTATGCCAGCCTTCATGTCCAGGGTTTGATATTGCTCAGGTTAACCAGGTACTGTAAGTTTACCCCTCATATGCTTTAAAAGCAGAACAAGGGGTCAATGGTGTTTTCTCATCCCTAGTCATGAAAATAAAAATTGTCATATTCCAAATCCATAACAGAGATTAATTTCTTCTGTCTTTCTCTGGGATTAATCAGATGTGTATCAACTGAAATAAGTCAAACTAGCGTAAAAGAACTTCAATGGGGGAAGTGAGACCCAAAATCCTCATAATCAATTAGGTTTTGGATAGCTCAATTTTTCTATCATTTTTCAGCTTTCCTATGCCTCATCCTATGTACAAACACCTTCACGTATACATCCAGGAATCTATCTCTCTGCTCTTTTCGAAGCCTTTCTTTACTAATGTAGAGCATTGCACAAACACTGTGGTGAAGGTAATTTCACAGCTTCTCACGTTGCTCCCAGCTGTTTCAGAAACCTTATGCTTTTTTACCCAATGAGAACAAACCTACTCGTCATTCACCTCAGACTCCAGTCTCTTTCAAGCAGTTGCCAAGTTGCTACTGTATCACGATTACTCAGTTGGCATTAAAAAAAACAAAACCAATGAATATATATATTTGATAAAGCACAAGGCTCCAAGCAGATTTTCTGTTGTAGATGAACCAAAACATGATCCTGACTATGTAACACCAGAGCAAAAACTGCTGGGAACACTTTGATGCCCACAGTTTTCACTTACATATATACATCTGCTAAGTTCAAGAGCCTTCACATTCCACCGAGCACAACATCCTCTTTCATATTTGGAAATATCAGCTCTCTAGCATGTTGACCGGATTAAAAATCATAGTACCTAAGAAGAGGTTACTCAAGAATCGGAAGAACTATTCTCTGGCTATAAGACAACAGCCATGGCGCACATAAGTAGATGGCCGCAGGTGGCAGGCATATTTGTACCCTCTGGAGTACTTTCTTTTTCTCAAAAGCCAATGAAGCCATTGTACTTCTTGCCACAAGCCAGAGAAGATGCTAAAAGTTTACATGATTTCAAAAAATGATTAGACAAATTAATGGACAATCCACCGCAGCACCACACCACACCTCCCAGCCCCCCTGGCTAAGAGCTATTAAAGTGAAAGACAAGCCCCTTGGAGTGTTTGAGGGGGGTGGGCTTTCCTTGTTCTTACACTGCCTACGTATTTGCTGTTGGCAATTTTGGATTTGAGGTATCAAGACAGAGAGACCATTCACGGGTCCTGCGATAGCCTTTGCTACATTCTTCTTAAGCTTCAGTGTCATTTGATGAGTTAACCTACATCAGTTATTTCAATGATTGCTATAAAATTTAGTCAAAGAAACACAACTTTTATATTTGTTGATTTTAAAGAAAAAACTTCATTAATAAAGTCTGTGCCTAATGCCGTCCCTTTTTAATCAGACAGTCTAGCAAAGTCACTAGGCTTTTCCCAACTTTCCTGCATTTTTTTGTGTATTTTCATTCAGATTAGGGCAAGTTCCTAACTAAATAAAATTACTGCTGAGCACAGTTAATACTCTAACCATGGGTAAAAACATGTCATCCTCACTAACAGCAAGCATAAACAGAAACAGTGTTTAGATTCATTAAACCAAATAAGACCTGTTGAACAGTAAAATATTATTTAAACTGATTAAGCATGCCAGAATCAGTCAGTGTATGAGTTAGTTCATATTATTATTATTATTTTGCCTTTCCGAACAAGGAAAGAATAGCTTGAGCTGTAATTCACCATTGAAAGCTGATAGCCATTTCTGACTTCAAAGAAATAAATTATGCTGTCAATTACTCACAGGAGCTTTGTGTTTTACGTTGAAAGGAAACACCTTGTCACTGGTCGTTACAGAAATTGCCTACAGCCTTCAGATTTGTAAAATTTTCAGGCCCAATTAAACTTCTAGAACAGTCTTCATAAATAAATGCCATAAAAATCCAAGTCCCCTGGAAAACCTTGTATATTACTTTCTGGCAGGAGAATCCAAATGGTCAGATTCTCCAGCACTGCTCACGATAAACAACGGCTTAAACCGTCGAGCAGGGCTGGAGCTGGTGCAGGCACGCAGCGCTAGAAGGTAGCGGGTGGCGAAATCCAAAGCTTTGCAGACAACACTACCCACCGCGTTTTGCTAGGGCGGGCACGTGAGCAACAGCAGCTTACACTGACATGGTAGGCTGACACGCTGGAGGACAGGGATACGGTCCTCTGCGATTTCCCCTTCAGGGGACATCTAAAGAACATCACGGAGACTTAGCCATTTTGTATCTTGAACCATCCCAGCAAGGTTTGCAAGAGAATGCCTTCGGAAACGATCTGCACGCTTTGACAATTCATACGTGAATTAGAACTTGCTATGAATGACTTTATCATGAATGTAAAGAGTACAGCTTTTTTGTGTCTATGTAACTTTGATAAAACTTGATGGAATAAGTAAAGTCCAATTTGGGAGAGGAAAATGCCTGAGTCATGGGCTAAAATCACTCAGTACAGACTAGTTCCAAGATTTTTGTAGGCTATGGAAAATATACAAAATTCCCATGAACACATATGCACTTAGATATTTTGAAGCCTGATACCCAAATGCCTGAAATCTGATGCACTCTAGGCTGAATTAAGTTTCAATAATGAAATTCTAAATGTTACATAACACTGCTTCCGGGTATGTCTCTGTCTAAACACAAAAGGATATATTTTCATTTTAATGCACAGGGGAGTCATATACAAAACCACTATTAACAACAGTGGATATTATAGGGAAAATACTCTGTGTACTAAGAACAGATTCTATTTTTTTTTATTTGACATATTGTGTTTTATCAGTTGTCAATAAATCAAGAAATAAGCACGTTTAACAAGAAATTACAATTGTGAATGACATATAATCACAAATTCAGCCCTTCTTAGAAACACCAGAAGGGGTCACAGTGGTTCTGAGATACTACCCATTCTCTTTCTTATCATCTAAGTTGAGACATTACCATGGCAGGTAGGTTCACGAGCCATGGAGTCTTGGAAAAAAAACAGCTGACAGTGGAAAGCAATTTCAGAGAACCCAATCTACTGTAAAAAAAATACATGAAAATGTGGATTCTGCTAAAATTTCCCTCTCTTTGATTCTGAGTGGATTTGGGATTCTTGATGATAAAAATAATTTGAAGAGAGAGACAAAGTATGTACCTTGCAAGGACATGAGGAAGAATTACTGCCGTTGAACTCGGAGTCACGTTCCCAGAGCCGGACACTGGGACCTGCAGCTCCAGGTGCTGTTCAGACAGAGCACAAATGCCTGTTCTGCTCTGAAGTGCAGACCCACCACTTCCTCACTCAGTAGCTTCTTACCACTTCCATAAATCTCACTAAAAATTAGTGGGAATACTCAAATGATAGTTGAACATAAATGATTGCGTGAAGTCTGTCCCTAAGCAGGCAACAGGAGGGAGATGGAAATCTAACACTGTCATTCTGCCAGTGCTGCACGTTGGTACCGAGTGGTACAACCCCATCTTTTTGCAAGAAATTGGTGGCAGAAGCAAGAGGTGTGTGCAGACGTCTTGAGCTTCTGTCCAACATCTTAACTACTGGGCTAGTAGCCCTAATGCGTTGAAGGTATTCACAGCTTTGTTCACCTGGGGAGGTCAGTGCGCAGTGTCACTCCTTTCCCAATGAATTCTTCAAAAAGCAATCATCTCTCTTACTGACAGACATTTCCCTCTGCCAAACTGTTTTTTAATGGATGTCCACATATTTTGAGTTACTCACATTTTCTCTCCCTCCCTCAAAAATACCCTCTTTTTAGAATTGTGTGCTGCTATCCAACATAGATAAGTCAGAACTGAGGTACGGGAAAAGAATACTTTGCTTGCCTTTCTCCAGGGGAGATTACAGCCACTAGCCTAGTCTAGTCTAATCATTATCTTGGACTGTAAACAGCACGCTGTAGCCTTGACTTAAGACTTCTTGTAAACCAGCTAGGCATTCTGCTTTTATATTCTCTTACACATACTGGTATCAACTAGGACAAATTCACTGCAGTCAATCTACACTGATATAAAACCGTGTAATAGAAAAGAGAAAAGCTCTAAACACTCTGGTATTGCACCAAATCCGAAGAATAAAAAACAACACACGCATGTTCACAAAAAAGTTTAACCAAATAAGAACAAGATATTCTTTCATCCACCACTAGGAAGCAGCATAACCACGTTTTTAACAATTTGGAAATCCTAACTATTCAAGTCAGACTTCTGGAATATTTAAAGAGTGAATCCCAAGACAAAAAAAGAATAATAAAAAAATAAATAACAAAAATAGGCGTTTCTGTCCAATGACTATATAAATCACTTGTGACAATGAATGCCCTTGCAAAACTAGAAAGAATTCTGAACATGTTGGAAAAGCTTGATGTAAGACATTTTTCTCATGATTACAGCAGATAAACCTTTGCAAGCCTTTGTGCATCCCTCCCGCACAAGATCACTAAAAACCACAGATGGCCTGCTACTTTATTGTTTTGCACTGTGCAACATGTTCAGTTACAGTTTTTGAAAATTTCTGATGTCTTTGTAGAGTGCTTTTATAAAGGTGTGAGTGGTGTGGCACATTTATAAGAATATGAAAAAGATGACAGTATTCAGTGAGACCTGGACAGGCTGGAGAGTTGGGCAGAGAGGAACCTGATGAAGTTCCACAAGGGCAAGTGCAGGGTCCTGCACCTGGGCAGGAACAACCCCAAGCACCAGTACAGGCTTGGGGCAGACCTGCTGGAGAGCAGCTCTGTGGAGAGGGACCTGAGTGCACTGGTGGACGACAGGTTAACCATGAGCCAGCAGTGTGCCCTGGCTGCCAAGAAAGCTAATGGGATCCTGGGGTGCATTAGGAGGAGTGTGGCCAGCAGGTCAAGGGAGGTTCTCCTCCCCCTC
>Ga0065711_1002043_pt1 | contig 46919 bp, 29 predicted proteins | sample Hoacrofraction12_FD_59098 | JGI IMG/M metagenome (GOLD analysis project Ga0065711, IMG submission 59098) | Hoatzin crop microbial communities from Cojedes, Venezuela - Epithelial fraction 12 v2 (version 2) | ecosystem: Host-associated > Birds > Digestive system > Esophagus > Crop | place...
TCTTCCTCATGTTCAGACGGAGCTTCCTCTGCTTCAGTTTGTGCCCATTGCCCCTTGTCCTGTCGCTGGGCACCACTGGGAAGAGTCTGGCCCCGTCCTCCTGACACCCACCCTGCAGATATTTATAAGCATTTCTAAGGTCCCCTCTCAGCCTTCTCTTCTCCAGGCTGAACAAGCCCAGCTCCCTCAGCCTTTCCTCATAGGGGAGATGCTCCAGTCCCCTCATCATCCTCGTAGCCCTCCGCTGGACTCTCTCCAGCAGCTCCTCATCTTTCTTGAACTGGGCAGCCCAGAACTGGACACAGTACTGCAGAAGGGGCCTCGCTAGGGCAGAGTTGAAGGGAAGGAGAACCTCCCTCGACCTGCTGGCCACACTCCTCCTAATGCACCCCAGGATCCCATTGGCCTTCTTGGCAACAAGGGCCTGCTGCTGGTTAAAATACCTCTGCCCCGCCGATCTTTTTATGTGTTTTGCCCTCGACACAAGGGCCTCTGAAGCGCTGAGAGACCTGGCTGCTTTGTGCCGGGCACCTGGCATGTGGACGTTGTGCCAGCCCTGGGGAAGCTGGGGCTGCCTCTGGCAGGCAGGGCAGGGGAGCCGAGCCCAGGCCCCGCCGCCAGCCCGCCTGCTCTCAGTGTTGTGGCGCGTGGGCCAGTGGTCCTCGTGGCGAGTGAGAGGGGGTTTTAGCCTATTTGTAAACAGAAAACAGCTGAAAATGTCTTGAAGTCAAACTTTTCAGTAGGCAGTTTGTGAAATTTCTTGTGATTTGTGAACAAAAGAGGCTTAGAGATGAGATTTTGTTGAGAAGAAAAAAAACCAAACCAACAACTGGTAATCATTGGTAAGAAAATTTATGGAGCTTCTTGCATGGGTTTTGTGCTGTGTCTTCTGTGGTTCATGTTATGCTTCTGTTTCTGAAGATCTGTGTGGCTCGAATGAAGAAAAGCTGAAGCCCAGTGCCCCAGGCGACGTGGTGTGTTGCAGTGACCAAAACGATAACCTGGAAGTGAAGCCCCATTCGTATTTGGAAGCCATTTGCAGTGGACTGGAAGAGGCGGTGGCTGGGAGCTCCTGTGCCGATGGAGAGCAGCTGTGTCCGTACGCTGCGGCGGGAGCGTGCCACTTCGGAGATCGCTGCCTGTACCTCCACGGGGACGTGTGTGAGATCTGCGGGCTGCAAGTGCTTCACCCTTTCGACCAAGAGCAGCGGAAGGCTCACGAGATGGTAAGGTTCATGTGAAAGCGGTGTGAGATTTGCTTTGCTTAGTGCAAGGTTTGCTTGGTTTGCTCTGAGATCCAGAGGTGGTTTTGTGGAAGAGCCTGTTGTTCCCAAGAGCTCTTATTTTGTTGTCTAGCGACCCTGTGATTCTGAGAGCGTCTGCTCAAGGATCTCCGTTGGGAGGGGTGATGCGGATAGACAACCTTTCGCAGCAGCTTCTGGTTTTTTCCCCATTTTGTCCTTACGGGAAACCTCCCTGCAGCCTTCTCCCAAAGCACCCTGCAGCTCTGCCCGGACAACGCCTTCTGTAGCCGGCGCGACGTCCCCACTGATGTGCCGTGGGGGAGAGGAGCAGCGGGCGGGTGGGCTGCTGCTGCGTCCCGAGGGATCGCCCTGCCGAGATGCCTCTGCCAGCATTGCTGCTTCGCCGTGGCTGCTTTTGGGGCAGGGCCAGGGAGTGACAGGCTGAGCCGAGGACAAAGATTTTGGAGTGGAACGTGAAGTCGGGTGGCCGGAGGGTCTGGGTGAGGAACTGGTTGTGTGAAGATGCGCTGAAGGAGCTGCTCTTTTCTCTGCCTGGCTACCAGCTGTACGCTGGGGCTGGTCGGGAGCAGTAGCTCTCACAGCTGAGGAGGAGGAAGACCAGTGGCGTTAGTGGTTACTGAATCATCAGCCTCTCCAGAGTCTGGGCTAGAATCCAAGGGGTTAAAACCACAGGTTTTGTGCAGCCGGCAGAAACTTGCAAAACGCCGTGCTGTGGGAGTTCGCGCTTCTGCCGGGAGCTCGTCGGTACCTGGCACGGTGTCCTGTCAGCGCTGCTGCCGTGTGCCCTGCCCCCGGAGCAGAGGCGTGTGCTGGGTGAGAAGGTGCAGTAGTGGGAGTGTTGTTATTGCTGGGGAATTGTTCTGCGACCTTTTTTTTATTATTATAATTTAAAGTATTTTAAATTTATTTTACTTGTCAAGTCCTGAGAACTTTGAAAAGTAAGAGGTAAGTGTGGACTGGTTGCTGGTTGTCACTGCGGGACGCTGTGGTGAGCGAGAAGCGCTGTCGGAAAGCCTGTACTGAGAGGTGAATTCCTTAACCAGGGTAAAGCTGAAGTCCCGGTGACAGAGTGTGGCCTCAACGCTGAGCACAGCGACATCTGGGGTGTGGCACCCGTTCCAGACCCGGAATTAGATGGTTTTAGGGGTATGCAAGCACCTCCTTGTGCAATACCTGTGCCATGACAGTGAGGGAGGAGGGTGTAAGTGAGGAGTGTTGGGGCAGCCTTAGGTCTGGCACTCCTGAAGCTGCAGAGAACGCCGAGGGCTGCAACAGGGGATTGAATTCAATGTTCTTAAATGGTGACACTAAAGGGCAGGAATGACGCTGTTAAGGAGCTGTTTTTCCTGGAGCAGGTCGCTTTCCTAGACGCTGCCGTTCCCCGGGGACGGGCTGACACAGACGCAGTAACCACTGATGTCTCTCCCGTCACAGATGTGCATGGCGACGTTTGAGCACAACATGGAGAAGGCCTTCGCCTTTCAGGCGAGTCAGGACAAAGTGTGCAGTATCTGCATGGAAGTGGTGTACGAGAAACCGTCGGCCTCCGAGAGGAGGTTTGGGATCCTTTCCAACTGCAACCACACGTACTGCTTGTCCTGCATCCGGCAGTGGAGGTGTGCCAAGCAGTTCGAGAATCCCATCATCAAGTAAGTCGGTGTTCACCAGAGTCTGTTCCCTGGGGCCTGCGTCAGGGCGGCGCGCGCTCTGCCAGGCGTTGCCTCGATACAGAAATAAAACCAGTGGTTAGGGATTCGGTAGCTGTAGATATCAACCCAGCTGTCAGTAAGTTCTGAGCTCAGAAAATCCCGTTCCGAGCGCTGGGAAATTCCAGGACGTTGGAGCGTGTCCAGGAGAACCACCTTCGAGAGCAGCAGGACGCAGCGGGCGTGCCTGGGTGGCAGTGTGCTGACGCGGGGGTGCTTTGGCAGTTCACTGCGGTCCCGTACGGCAGGGGCTGGGCCCTCTCTCCCTGCCTCGGTGGCGGGGCAGGGGGCACACGCGTGGGCTCTGCAACAGCTGAGACCGGGCCCTTCACAGCAACCCGCGTGCCAAACCAGCCACTACTTTTTTTCTACGTCTGTGCTTAATGACTGGATTTTTCTCTCGCTTACAGCTTACTCAGGCTAAATGTCCCACTAATCACATGTTTATCTGTATCTGAGTAAACACCTTCATCTTCTAGCTCTATAAAAAATATATTCCAAACACGCTCCTCCTCAGAGGAGAGAATTTAAAGCATCCAGTGAGGGCAATTTCCTTTTTTGAGCATCTCTTTGAAAACTCTCTCAACTTCCAAGCATGCTGAGGAAAAGGTGGGAAGTGTTTTCGGTCTTCTGCCAAAATAATAGACTTTTCTGCCTAACTTTGGTTATCAGCTCCATTGCAGTGAACGTTAGCCCATTAGCATGTAACCTGAATCGCAGTCCAGCTTCTGCTGGCCAGGTGCTGAGGTATTCTGCCTACAGCAGGGACTGTGAGGGGGTTTTTTTCAGCAGCAGTGCCCTGGAATCCATTTTGAGTATGGATTTAATACTAATATGAATTCTTCAAACATGTTTTTTACACTTCTCCGTAATGGTGAACGTACTGGTCACTGCAGAGGTAATCTAACGGAGGGGCCTGGCCTCGCTCAGAAAGCACTGCCTGCCGGGAGGCTGTTCTGCGGGGCTCGCAGGGCAGGGTAACAAAGCCTTTCCTGGGGTTGGCGAGGTACCTAGAGTTACGTATTTGATCCTTGATCCTAGCTGCTCGTGTAGAAATCCATCTTGTAAAACCACCGAGTGGGCAGCTCGTCCCTGCTGGCAGAGGTCAGATGGCGTTGCAGCAGGCGCAGGGACCTTCCTGTGCCTCTGTGCAGCCGGTTTGGCTTTCCGCTGCACAGGAGCTGCAGCACCCGCGTGAACGCCTGCGCTGTTTCTGCAGACCGGGGTGAGCAGATGCAGTTTACACCTGCGCACTGAGGAAACACCCGATGCTTTTGTTCAGGCCTAGAAACAAATGCAAGGCAGCATTTGGATTATTTCAGCTGAAACGGGCCACACGTGCGGGTGTGCTGCAGGAAGGCGCGGGGAGGTCTCGGCAGCCTCGGCGTGACGAGCCCTCTCCCTTCCCTCGGCAGGCTGCCGGCTGCGGCAAATGTGTTGCGGCGGAAAGTAACGGAGCCTTGCTGTTTTGTCTTGATCCACAAAGGTCTTGCCCGGAGTGCCGTGTGATATCCGAGTTTGTCATTCCCAGTGCCTACTGGGTAGAAGACCAGGAGAAGAAAAACGAGCTGATTGAAGCCTTTAAGCAGGGAGTGGGGTAAGTTCAGTGACCAGAAACCCTGTTCACATTGTCCAAGGGCAGATACACCGGGACTCAGTCGAAGTGCCTGTATTTTTAGACTTTGTGTCATCACAAACCATTCTACAGAGAACTCTTCATCTCTGAGAACACTTTAACTTTGTGACTGCCACAAAAGGGTCTGTCACGTAATTATAGATCAGAAATTATTCAAACGCATGCTCTGAAATTTCGAAGCTGTTTCAGTTCACTTGCCAGAATTGGCTTCATGTGGTTTCTGTTGATCCCTTAGACATAATTGCCTGGAACGTTGGCAGTTAACAAGGAAAACAAATAGGGAAGGAAAATGTAATGGTTTCTTGAAGTACAGGATAAAAATTCACGGGGTTTTTGTAATCCCTACTGGAAAGGGGAAACACTCCACGGCTGCGTTCCCTTTACTGTCTAGTCACGATTTGCTTGGGGCACGGGGAGCGGGCTGCTGACGGGCGGTGCTGCAGCAGCTCTGCAAAGCTGTGCTTGCCTGGGACGCGGGAGGGTGACGTGGTTCCCGGAACAGTGAGACACCGTCACTTGTCTCCTCGCTCGCTCTTTGCCAGGTGAACAAGCAGAGCTGTGCTTGACCCGCGTGAGCAGCGAGGGTTTTGCTGAAGGTGGTGCAGCTTTGCTCTGTGGCATGCACCAGCCTTTACACAGGGCCTCAGGAGTGCAGAAGGCCACAAGCCTTGCTTCAGCCCGTGCACAGCTGTTGCCACCAGCTTTTCAGCTGCTTGAGGAGCTTCACGTCGCCAAAGTCCTGTTACCACACAGCAGACGAACTGTTGAAAGCGGCACTGCTCCGTTAAATGTTTAATCCAGCAGCTTGCCTTGTTTTGCCTTACAGTCAGGCAAAATATTGGAATAAAACTAATCACTGTGAGGTTCTTCAGATACGGTTTGTTTTCAGTACCCTATTGCTGTTTTGGTTTTTCATTTGAATGCATGAGGACTTTGAATTGAGGGTAGGGAGTCGCGCTCAAAATCCTCAGCGTGGCGCGGTTTGCAGATGGCCGTGTTCCCAGGCGGGCGGGCTCTGAGCTGTCAGGCAGCGCTGGAACTCGGGTTTGGCGCCCGTCAACCTGCTGCACAGAAGAGACTGCAAAAAGGGGTTTTGCTTACGTGCTCAGCTAAGACTGAGGTGTTGTGTTGTAGAGAAAAACGTCGTTGGTACAGAAATTGTACAGAGAGATCTCTTGGCAGGCAGTTTAACTTGAGGATTCAGCATTGCAGGGAATACAAAATGCCAATAAAGTGGAGTCAAAGCGAAGCACGGGGTCATGCCAGCACAAATCCATTCCGATTTATGTGCCAGCACAGGACAAAAACAGCCAGACCTAGAAACCTGGAAGCCCCAGACCACCCGAGCTGCAAACTGAGTCGCATTCGTTCCGCTTTGAACGCACTGCCGGGTTTTGGTTATTTGGTGGGGTGTGGTGGTGTTGCTGAGCTTTTCTCTCCCCTTGGCTGCGATCTGACAGACTGCATCTGTGTCTGAGGAACCCGTTTCACCACTGTTTGCATATGAAGTTTACAAAGTTCAGTTGTGTTTTCTCTGTGGTCTCCTCTTCAGCCGTTTTTCATTGTCGAGCAGTCCAGCCGCGTCCCCCGCCCCGAGCCCCGCTGTGCCGCCTCCGTGAGCAACACCTCTGTAAGGATTTGCTACACGGCTACAACAGCGTGGTTGAACGGCAAAGCTGGCGGAAACGTAAATTAACAAAGTACTGTCACAGAACTTCCAAAGGAGATGAGGAGAGCAACTGGTTCATAAAAGTGCAGTGGTAGAAAACACAGGGGAGGAATGTTGCTAGAAAAATGGCAGCAGATTTGTTCATGATGATGCAAATGCGTGCGCAGGATCAACGACATTGTTTGAACAGCCTTCACTTTCCACATCTTAAGACAGTTTCATTTTTTTGACTGATGCTGCTGTTTGTTTATACACGTGCCTTTGCTTTTGCTGAGCTTTCCCAGCTATTGTGGCTGCTGTGAGTTAGGGAGTGGAACGGGGGCCTGCAGCTCCTGCTGTGGCAACAGGAGCAGGACTTTGCCTCCCTGCCTGCGGACAAGACAAGCAGCCACTGACAGCAAACTGTATCCCCCTCCTTACTAGCTGAAGGCAGTAACTCTCTTTTCTAATTAAATCAGGAAAAAACCCTGCAAGTACTTTGAACAAGGGAAAGGAACTTGCCCGTTTGGAGGGAAGTGTCTTTACCTTCATGCTTATCCAGACGGGACGCGAGCTGAACCTGAAAAGCCACGGAAGCAGCTGAGCTCCGAGGGGACTGTGCGGGTAAGGGAGTGCTCCAGCCAAGGGTAATTAAAACCGTGTTTTGAATGTAAAGTGTGCTACTGAAGTACGTTGCGTACCGTGCATGGCCTTGGAGAAGTGAAGAAAGCACCCCTCCATTTTCCTTGAGGCAAAGGTTTGTTATTAGGGAAAGGAGAAGGCACCTTTCCTTTCACAGCAAAAAATTTATTATTGTTTTATCTTTTGAACCAGTCCTTCTCGTGGCAAACCTTTCTTCGAAGGAATTCTGCCATTAAAGCTTCCACTGACAGTATTAACAACTCCCTCTCGTGCCTGGGGGTAGCTGGCAGTAAGACCAGCTGAAAAGGGTGAAGCCTGCTTGAAAACTCCTGAGGGCTCGGCCACCCCCAGCTGGCCAAGGCCGGCTGCCCTTCCCCTGCGGCTCCTCAGCACTGGCTGCCATGACCCGGCCCTGCTCCTGCTGTAACGCTCTCAGAGTCTGAATTTGACAGCAGATGTTGCTGAGAGGGGTGGCAGGTCCTGGTGCAAACCCAGCTTCTGAATCTCAGCTTCTGACTATTTTTAATGACGAGGTCAGATGGACCCGGGAAGGTGGAACTGTGGCAAGCGCTGGTTCTCGCTCACTCAGAGTCTGTTCTGTTCCAGTTCTTCAATTCTGTTCGGCTGTGGGACTTCATTGAAGACAGGGAGAGCAGGACTGTGAGCAGCGCAGAGGAGGACGTGACGGAACTCGGAGAACTGTTCATGCACCTTTCCGGGGCCGAGGAGGATCCTGCTACTTCTCAGTGAAGAGAACCACAGGTGCTTCCCTCTGTAGCAATCCAGCTATTTATTTAGCCATGCTTTTACTCTCTGCAGCACAGTTAGGATGAATGTGCCCTGTGGTTTACTCGTGCAGTCCTAGTAAAGTTTTCAGATAGTTTTGTATGGCAACAAAAATACTAAAATATATTTCAAGCATGGAAAAAATCCCTGAATCCCAAGAGGGTCTTCTCCCTCTTTGGCCTGACGTGTGCTGTCTTGTGAGCTGAGTCGTAGTGTGAACACAGCTCCTCTTTCCCATTTAAAGCTTAAGCTGTTCAAAACTGTTGCTAAATCTGGTTTGGGGGTGGGTTTTTTTGTTTTCCAACCCCCCCACCAAATCAACTAAATGTCTGTCTCCAAAACCCCACTGCGAAAAATGGTCAGCGTAGCTTTTTCTTCCTTAGAAAGGAGATTTAAGACCGAATCCATTGTACCTCAAAGAAGTACCCGGAGTTCAGAATAAAGCTTACTGTGTTCTTACAATGAGCGCTGCAGCAGCGGGGCCGGGACGCGGCCTGGCTCTCGCGGACGGTGCCAGCTCCTGCCCCTGTTTCAGACCAGCGGGAGGCAAACACAGCTCTCCGGGTTAACGCCTTCGGGCAGAGCAGCACGAGTCACAGCATACAGCTGAGTTAAACTTACAGCACAAATCGGATTTTGCAAGCTGTATAACGAGAGTAAGTAGTTAATTTCAGTAGTCATTGCAACAGTAATAGTTACATTTTTATTTTGTTCAGTTTCATTAGTTCAAATGTATTTAACTGGAAGGGAAACCTTGATTCAGTTACATGAAGTAGACAAAATTAAATGAAGTAACTAAGCAATTCTCTGATCTCCTTATGCCAGTGATCTTACAGTTTACAACTACACAAGTCACCTGTCACAAAAGCAGCAATTAGTTTTAGCTGCTGCTTTCCCTAATGGCCGCCTGTAGCTGCTGGGGCTCCCATCTCAGAGTACCTTGAGCACAGCACCAGAGCTGCAGCCCCGTCTCCAGGTCACTCCCCTGCCCGCTGCTGGCAGGCAGCCCGACAGAGCTCAGACCCTGCCCCGGCTCCTTCCCCGTCTTCGGAGGGCACGGGCGCCAGTGGCCCCGCTGCCTTTGTCAGACGAAGGCCCGTGCTGGGGGGGAGGTGTTAAGGCAAGTCTCTTCTGAGCTAACGGAACCGGTACTGACTTTCAGTTTTGTTAAAAATTTAACTCCTGTTTGTGTTGCAAAAGCAATTTGATTGTGAAACATGGTACAAGAAGGTGATTCCACCAAGTCCTTTGTACTAACTTGGCAGCTAAACCAGAAGTCAGTAAAACGGAAACAGCTGCTGAGTAAGGCAGCAGTGAAACACGTGAGTACGAGCAGGGTTTGCTCAATCCCAGTCCGCACTACTCGACTACTTCAAATAAGTAGAGGGCTGCTTTAACCCCTGGCGTGAGGACAGGACTGCACACCCTGGACAGGGCGCCTGTCCATTTAAAGACTTGAGCGTTGCAGAAAGCTGGACGGTGGAGATGACAGATTATTTGTATTGTGACACAGAGCACATTTAGAGATACTCATGCAAAAAAAGTAGCAGCAGCATGGCAAAGAGGGCTCTGCTTTGGTGATTAAACACTAGGATCTGGGTCAGCGTCGTGAAGCAAACAGCAGGAACCTTCATCCGGGACGCAGACATTTTCAAATGACACCAAGTGAGAGACTCCAGGATTACCCGCTTCATCTGTCAGCTGGCATTTCTGGGTGAAAGGTGAAGCCCAGAGACGTTCTGGATGGAAATACTGCATCTCTGTGAGGGTTCCCAGAGGAGAGGGAGAACGCCCGCCTCTGCTGCAGGCCAGCAGTTCCCACAGACTGAACGTGCAAATCTCCCTCTCTGTTCTGACCTAGGAAAGGTAACTTTTCCACAATTATTTCCCCCCCTATTTTTTAGCAGTGCTTACTGCAAAGTCAGCCCTTAGCTTGTCAGTATCTGTAACTGCTTCACTGTCAGCTGCTTTTTAGAACTGGCAGAGGGAGGCACCAGCAAAGCTTCAATAAGCCGTATTAGTGTAATTCTTCATCGCTGATTAAAAGGGCAAAGGAAGATACAGCATCACTAAGAGAGATGTAGTACCGTGAGATGAAGGTACAAGAGCACTTGCCCAGGCACACTTTCTACCCCAGAACACTCAGCCAGCCCTCAGCCTCCCTGCTGAAGCTTGTTTCTAGCTGGTCTTGCAGGTTAATTTTCCCCCCACNNCCCCTGAAATATTTTCAGTAATAAAATATACCNAAAAAAANTGTCAGTGGAGAGGATGTTCTTTGCCTTAAAGAAGACATTCCTGATTTACTTTGCCCCAAGAAGACATACACCAGGGAACATCAGTCTGAAATTAGAAAGATAAATTTGTTTTTCGAAGCGACCTAAGGACAACATACAAAAGTTTTAATTTAAGGGCAGTAAGACTTCAAAACTCAGACCTCTTAAGTTCTTCACTTTGCAGCTTTCATCTAATTTTGACATCAATTGCTGGTCAAAATAACCCTATTTACCAACACTATTTTTATTTTTCAAGAGACACGTAACTCCTAATTTTTAAAACAGCTTAATGTTTTCTTCTTGGAAATCAGAGCTAAAGTAAAAAAAGCTTACTGTTTCTGCTTCCCTCCCCCCTTTTCTTAAAGTTTTCCTTGTCATAATGAAGGTAAAATCAGAGAGAAATGATGTTTAGAGAGGGCTGCAGCTAAAGTACCAAGAATATTATTAAAAATAATGTGGAACTACATGGAACATTTTCCTTCAACCCTCAATTTACTTTTTAGCAAGCAAATTTTATGGTCATGCTCAGTGACCACCGAAGGATTGATACTCCACCCTCATAACGCTGTATGATGTTCTGACTACAAGCGGGCTAGGTACTACTTTTTAAGTACGTGTCTGGCTTCTGTCCTTCCAGTTCCCCTGCTCCCTTTCGTAAGCGCGTAGCGGGGTTTTGCCTGCTGCCGGCGAGACCCCGAAATGGCTGCCTGGACGCTGGAGGCCGTTCAGCGCTGCACGGGTGAGCTGTCAGCGTTCCCCGCAGCGGTGCTTCGGCAGCGGCCCGGCCTGAGCTGGCAGTGGGCACAGGCCACTGCGCAGAGCTCGGCGCTCTGTTCTGCCACGAGCCCCGTGCCTTACCTGTACGCGCAGGGACAGACACCGCAGCCCCAGCTTCCATTCCCAGAACGGAGACCGGCTTCCACGCTTTCCCTAAGAAACATATTTAAACAGAATGCTACTTAAAAAATCAGTTCTTAGATTAAACCACCTGTTTTTTGTCACCTGGGGATTTCAGCCAAGACAAAACACTCACTTCTACCTAAGTAAGTAGCAGGGTCACAGAAGATAAAATGCACAGCAAAAACAGTGCAGTTCAGGAGCGTGACAGTACGCGAGCGTGGGCATCCCGCTAAGCAGATGCTGCCCAAGGATCACTGCAGTAGGATAAGAACCATCTTGTAATGGAAGCAACTGGAAACCTAAAAGTGATCGTATCAAGTGTGTTGTACTTCAGCTGCTATTACCTGTGCTAGTAACTTTTTAAACATTATTCAGAATGTCATTTTCCAGGTTTTTCAAATCTAGATGTACATGTCACAACTATGGATTGCTACATTAAAGGATGACATTGAATCTCAAACCTAAAATTTAATTTATTTTATTAAAATAAGATAATCAGAGGAACCTCGGCTTACAATAAATGCATTTTCTCAGGAGCAATAAAAACAAAATTAAAACCCAAATCAGCAAGAAAAACTGTATATGCTCAGTTTCCTCTTGATAGTGCATCTCTTGGACGACAGCTTCAGATGGGATGAAGACTATGCTCATTTTGCAGAAGTATACGGGTAATGTTAATTAGACTTTTCTCAGCCACAAAAGCCTGTCTCTCTGCACTCACCACCTCACTGGGCTGCAAGAAACAAGTCAATAGTACCAAAGTAAGCTGCTGAAGTTACTGAAGATGACCGTAGCAAGGCTGGCTAGCTTCCTTCTCTGAGCAGTACAGTTCAGAATATATTCCATTCTTTTGCAAGAGTTTTTCTTCTATGTGCAAAACTATTGCAAAACTATTTTGTGTTGAATTAGCATTTTGACTTATTTCATTGGCTTGATGAAAGCTCTTAGGCAGGAGCTGATTTCCAGAAAGTTTTTTTTCCTCTCCCCTCAGTCTTGTTTGCACATACCCATTGCAGGCAGAACTCCCCCAGCCTGACGTGGCATGGGGCAGCCACGGAGCACCACAAGGCATCCTCTTTCCTCAAATGCTGGGGCAAGCCACCCTTGCTGTAAAGAATACCAGTTCAGATTCAAAACAGATTCAAAATCAATCCAGAAACACTGCCAAAGAAACATCCATCGCTTCTGTGTCTGGGAAAAATAAGGCTCAAGTGCATCTATTAAAAAAATAGTAATAGATCTCTTGATTTATAGTCTGTTAACTATCCCAGTAAAAGAAACTGTAGAAAAAGGCAATGTGGAGCTGTGTCCCTGCAGGATAACAACTGCAGAAATCCTTAGCAGCTTGTTCTTAAAACTGGGACGCAGATAATCCTGCTGGCACTGATCCTGTACACTGAGGCATTAAAAGCACAACTTCTGTTACTTCTGTTCCTTTCCCATCACTGGGGAGAACACGGGAGGGGGTGTGCGATCCTAAAACACAGGCAGTCTCGTGGATGTTAACGTGCATGAATTTATGTCCTCTGTGTGGGCGGCACGATGCAGAGACGGTTCAGAAGCACTCCGGTTGATTTTGGGTAAAGAATGTTGCAACAATTCAATGGATGACAGTATCTGAGGGAACACACAAAATGAAAAGAAGACTTGTTAGATGAGCAGCTCTTTCTGTTTCAGTCTTAAACCTTCAGTTACTGTGGCTCTGAGCGCATCTCTGTGTGGAGGCACTGGGCACAACACTGGGAATGCGCAGTTCCAGTCATCAAACTGTGCCACACGGTTTCACTGCCATGAGGAGTCCCACTGCGTTTCAGAGGATGGGAGGATACTTTGCATTAATTCACAGACATTATGATTAATTAGCAAGCATCTATGCGATTCTCCAGCAGAGTAACAGGGAAGGAATTGCATCTTCTGCCTGTCAGTCTGTTTTTACAAAACAACACTTAAAAAGAACTTGTACACAACAAAAGTTATGCTTGATTGTAACAGCAAGAAGTTATTTTTCCAAAATCTGCTGATACTTAATTCCAGCTGTTTAATAAGAAAGTACCTTCATCATCCTCACAGTGACAGGAAAAGGTAAAGTATCTTTTGTAAACATAAAAAAAAATTGCTACGTGAATTTACATCCCCCAGTGGATTTTGTTTGCTTGTTCATGGCTGTGGGGAAGGAAAGGAGGAATGGTCTCTCCTTCAAACCTACACTAAAATAAAATGGGAACAAAAAGACAGATTTGATTTTTACTGTGTTAGGCTTGGGTTTTTTTGCTTCTCTCTAAAATGGGTCAGCTGTTGAAAGCAAATTGCTCTAGTGTTAGTCTAACACTACTTCAGTCTGCATGCGTAGTATTTTTTAATGACCTTTACAGGAACAATCAGAACTACAAACTGCCAAAGGGAGCTGGATTATGAAAAATACACACATTAATAAAGACAAAAATAGGAAGCAGGCTGCACTTTATATAAACCAAAACTCCTATCTCAGTAGAATGTTGTGTGTGCTAAGGGCTATTTATAAAATACACTGAAGCTTATGTGCAGAAAACACACTTACCTGTGGAAACAGAGGTCGCTCTTCCCTGACTTTCTTCAAACAATCTGCTACAAGCCTCTTCATTGCTTTGGGGCAGTTCTTGTACAGCTTACTGAGGTCTGGAGAAGCATACCCTCGGCCAACCATGAAAATAATCTGAAAAAGAACAAGCAAGTAGCAGAAAACCAAAGCTGCAGAAGTTGTTTCGCTGGTTGATAGCTTTAGTGTCCCACAGTGATTACCCGTGCGTACCAAAGGCACCCAGCACAGCCTTGTGGATTTGTCCAAATTAGTTCACCAACACAACGGTCCTGCTTTCACGTAACGCAGGGCACAATTAAACCAGAGCGGCACTGGGTCTGCGTCACTCAACGAGCAAAGGAACTGCGGCACTCGGAGTGGAGCAGGACACGCTACATGACACGGACGTGACACGGCAGTTTCCTTCAATTGAAGGCTACCGTGACAAACGATCCTCAGCTTGAGCAGTTTACGAGCAGCCAGCCAATTCGGCACAACAGCTTAATCCGTCCCTAGAGCTACACTCCGGTGGCTCTATAAAGCACGCTGCAAAAGGAGACACGCAGCTAGCAGGCTGAAAGAGATCATCGTAACTGATCATAACTAATGCAGCAACAAAGAAAATGGGGTTTGGTTGGTGTTGAGACAGAAAATAAATGGCATTATCAGTGTTGGAAAATACATTTTCTGTTTTCATCCAAGTTGATATGGTCATCTTTTAGGATTTTCATCAGCCTTCCAGTAATCTTAACAGCTGACTATATAGTATTGATAAGAGCGTTACCTGGTGACATGGTGGTAGGCTTGCTTGGTTGAGGGGAGTTTGAGGGTTTCACTGGGAGAAGAGGGGTAAAGAGAACCAACTGTGCTACTGTTTCTTTTTCAACTAACACTGTCTCAGGAAAAAAAGAAAGCTCAATATAATGTTGCTAAAATAAGGTCTCAGTGTTGTTCTGCACTAAATACACTATTCCTCCCTGGAAAACTTACTTGAGGGTCAAGTGTCACGTGTTTTGTGACAGTAATGATCATTAAAGCTCGCATATAATTTCAATATTACAAATTCAAACACATTCCAATACCCCAATTTGTAGACAACCTTAAAAATAAGAATAAAAAAACCCACTTCCTTAACAGAACTGGCCTCTTCTACTTGGAATGCAGACCATATAACATAATAGGGGCTAAAATGTAGCCGTTTGTGTGTCGTCATCCCCCCACCGAGCTCCTTATAAGATCTTAACTAAAAAACAAAACAAAACAAAACAAAAAAAACCCACCAACAAAAAACACAAACCACAGCTTCATCAAAAAGATCTTACTGTCTTGAGGTCACTCTACACTTGCTAAGCCAGAAAAAACATTCACATAAAGAGCAGAGTTTGGGTTTGTGTCCTTAACGTGCTGCCCTGTAATTACTGTTAACTGACTGGGAAGAATACAACTTCGTAAAGACTAAGTCACACCAACTAACTTTCCATTCTAAAAGGTTTGACAATAGCCACCATTTTTTTTCTCGCTTAGTAAAAAACACAGAATCCAATCTTGCTGATGTAAGAAGAGCGTATTTAACATGAAAAGGAAAATTTCACATAACCACGATTAAAAAAGACTTTTTTTTCCTCTGAGTAACTGTCACTGTCAATATTAAACGTTCAATTTCACAGATTTACTGCTGACGCACATCATCATGTTGTAAACAACATTTTCTTGTTTTGTGTTTGTCTCTTCTCTCACATTTCTCAAGGACAACAAGATGTACTATGCCCAGAAATAAAACGCAGCAGTCAAAGCATGTTTCGAACCTGATCTCGGTTGTTGATGTGGGAGTACGGCAACTCTCCTGTCATCAGCTCATATAATACTATTCCATAGGAGTAGACATCTGACTGAAAACTAAATGGATTACTGTCCTGCATCCGTATCACTTCTGGTGCCTGGAGGAGGAGGAAACAAGAAACAGATTACGAGCAATAGTAACAGAACTTAGAAGCTCAAAGGACAAGGGAAGAGGAGAATATTTGGAAAGCAGAGAGTGTCAGCTCAACCAAAAATCAGTGAACAAAGGATACCTCAAAACCTTTGATGAGTTTTACCTAAGGCTCTGGAAAAGTTGAGCCAGTGCCACTCTACATCTTATTTAAAAAAATCAATACAACTGAGATTAAACAAAAAAGCAACACTAACTCAACGAGCATATTACCATTACAAAAATCATTATTATTCCAGTTGGCAGTATTTATTGACTTTTGTTACATCTTATATACAGCTGAGTCTCAGTCTCTCACACCATCAGTTCTTAAACAGGTACTGATGTTAAAGGGGAAAAATAGAAAATCGTAATACAGACTTAATCTCTTGTAACATTGATACCAAAACATTTACATGAAATGTGAAAGCCCAATATGAAATAGCATATACTGAAGATCAGGGAAGAAATGCAAGAGCATTGTCTCATCTTTGCAAAACAAAGCAAAATTATGAAGCTAAAGAACTTAAAAGAAACAACGTTGAATGATTTCATAAAACAAGATATAAACCATCAAAATATCTTTCCTGTTAAGATTTTTTTTCCCCTAAAGAGGTCCCTCAGAACTACTGAGCAAAGTACTAGTTACAGTACTACAGTTCAACAACAAAACCCGGTGAAAGATTATATCAGCTCTCCAGGAAACAGAATCAACCTCCCCTTCTACGCAATGACAGCTCAGCAAAGATGGTCTAGAAACGCTCAAAATGAGAAGACCTGCAAAGAGCAGAAACACAGGGGTTTTGCCCCGAGATCGGTTTCAGGGGTATCGGCACGCCATTAGGTAAACGCGTTCTAAATCCTTTTATGGAAAGCCGTAAACAGCTTTGGCTTCTGGGTTTTGGTTTTTTTTAAGGAAAAAATGTTTCTGCTTTTATAACTTTGCTTCAGATTATTTGTGATTATATAGGTCACAAACAAATCTTGGCCAAGCACCCTAATATTCTTAATAAACATTTCCTGACTTTTCTCAATATACAAACGCTTCAGTAACAATGAAGGCTGCAAGCCTAGCAGTACAGAGTAGTTTTTAAAAAGGAAAACCTGTTTCAAGTAGCACCCACAGCTCACTCAGTGCTAAATATCGAAAGATTTAAAATGTACTAATATCTAACATTCAGCAAGCCATTTTCATTTGGTTACACTCCCCTGAAGTACGTGCCACAAATGTTGCTGGGTGCCCCATCCTGGGAGCTAGAAAATATTGCTTATCAGTCTACATGTGGAATTTAAGTAAACTGCATAGCATTGAAGTAAACAGCATAGCATTAACAAAAACAGGTCAAGTGAAACTTCAACAAAATATTTTATTAGAGTGCTAAAGGAGCCATTCTTGCATCATTTTAATGGTGCTTTTTAACCCGGTAACAGACACTGCGCCACTTTTTCCATTCACTGAAGTCCCATTTGAAAAGTTACTATCTAGATTTTCTCCAGTTAATTTTTGGAAGAAAAGTTGTGGAACTGCCTTTTAAGTTCTGGCAGAAGTTAAACATAATGGCAATTGCTGGGAATGTCCTCTCAGACAAGGGCTTTCCGGCACCACTTCCAAAAGAAACGCCACAAACTTCCCAGCAGAAGCTGAGAACCTCTGTAGCTGAACTGACACTCATCTGCTACGGTGCTGAGCTGCCCCAAAACCCACCCCAGCTCTCTTGAGCCGGGTAAGGAGCAGCAGCGGGCCTAGCAGCAACCCTTTGGGACACATCAAGCGTCTTGCCACCGTACCAAGGATGCACTCATTCCCATGCTTCAAGCTGCACTCCACAACCTCTCCCCAAGCACCCGCCCAAGCTGCTGAACGTGCGATCAGCGAGCAGTACGAGAAGGGATGTTGCCAAGTACCAAACAGGGAGCAGGGGAAGAAGAGGCTGAGATGAAGAACATGGACAGGGTCTCACCGATCCCACAAAGCCACCACTGAGCAGACTAAAGCCTGCTCTCCACTGAGACAAGCCCATTTAGGCAAAGGCAGAATTATGGCAGCAGAAAGGCTCTCCTCTTCCCTCGGAACAGCTCCTTGCAGTTCCACTGTCCGCGCCCGAAATATTTAAAACACTCCAAAAATCAAAAGGAGAATCCTTAGGTGAATGGTGTCTACTTTGGACAATTAGGCACTCCATTCTTTAACTTGTCCTACAACTGGAACAGAAGTCTACACAGTACTAACAGGGTATTTTGATTCATTTAAATTTAAAGCTTGAAGACGGTATTCAACTGACCAAACACACACAAACAGATGAAAGCAAGCTATTTAACAGTAAAATGTTTTGCTCACCATCCATAAAATTGAACCAGTGGGCTGTTCCACCTGTTGAGAGCCACTCCACCTGGATTTTACAGTTGCCAGCCCAAAGTCTCCTATTTTCACGGTAAGGCCTTCATGAAGAAATATATCTAAACATTTGTTAAAGAAATTCTGTAGAAAAATGGAGTAAACAATTCCGAATTTTCTGACATGATTACAAAGTATCTGGTTAGGTTACTACAAATGCAAGCCAACTATCCAGAATATTGCTGGTTACTTTTTTTCATACCTGCTACAAGTTGTATCTTAAACAGAGGAAAAGCAATTTTATGGCATCCATATTTACAGAGTTAACATTTAAGACTAAACGAGACCACATGTTTCAGCGTTATTTGTACATTTATCTTTAAGGTGAGTTAGGAAAGAAATCAACAGTGTTAATTAAGACCAATGACTGCAGGTACTTAAATAACTGGTGTCAAGAGACAAACAGGGAAACAACACAGAAGTCATCACAACTCAAAAAGAAAACTAAAAAAAAAGCAATTACAAGTAGAAACAAGTATCAAAATAAAATCTATTCACATAAAACTCTCTGGCAGATCTCCTGAGATTTAACCATGATTTAACTATTTCAACTGGAAATACGCACATCTGTACTATCTGTAATCTTATCTGCTTAATACGTCTGCCTGTGAGGCTGATCACGAGCACCTTCTCTGCTGGGGTTATTTTAAGAAGATGCCATTTTACAATTTCATTTAAGAATGTTTTAAGTTCAAAAAGATGATTCAGAAATATGAACATGACAGGCTCCTAGCTGTCATTTCCATGTTGGGAGAAGCGTTAATTTATTTCACAAAAATGGTTATCATTACCAGGAATCACAAACTCCTATATACTGAAATGATTATTTTCTAGCTTAACTGAAAATGGGAATCCCCTTACGTTATGGAACAACTGAACTTGGCGTATTTTTTTAAAGATATTTGCAAAACATTCCGTTCACGCCTTATGAAAGGAAGTTACAATTTGTGCTGCCAGCTCAGTGGATGCTCTTCTCGGCAACTTGGAAAGCCGGCATTTTCAAAGGTGAAAGACAGGAGTTCACAACATTTTCACTCCATGTGCATTACTAAATTTATATTTTTGCAGGAAATATAGCAGTAAAAGGTTGCCTTTTCCTGAACTTCAAGTAGTATTTTTGGCTTCGTTTCTGCCAGTCATATGAAGGTGTTTTGAATTTGTTAAAAATATATGGGAAACAGTAACAAAACAGAACCCACAGGTACACACACTCATCAGCACACGCACAGATCTGCCATTCAGTAAAGACTGCAGCTTCTCTCCAATACAGCATCTGGGTAACAGAGAACTGCACAGACACCATTTAAGTAAAATAAGACACTTTTGGAGCACAACTGTTGCACATCTTTCTTCATTTTTATCACATCAGTTTGGTAAGCAAGCACATACGTTCTATGAAAGCCCTTGCTAAAAAGTCACTTCTTATTCATCAAGAGGAATTACTCATTATTAGTTACAACCATTTGCAACAGCTGTTTCAACCCCCCAAAAAGCTCCATATTAACAGCCAACCACTCTCACATGACAGGAAATGCGATGAAGTTAGGAAAGGATACTATTGGATTTCATGTCTCTGTGGATGATATTCTTTGCATGTAAATAGCTGTGAAAGACAAAGCAGAGAAGCACCATTATGAAGGCTGTTCCCATAAATCCAGCCTTCCAACTTACTCCTGGACACTGTGACAGTTTATTGCACACTCAACCATCCCACGGACCTCTTGCTTTAGTCCATTTACAAGACGCATCTACTTTGGCAAAAGAGGAATGTAGCAAGCGCCAGCTGATGACTGCTGCCTTCGGCATCACAGAAAGCGGAAGAAATGCAGTAAATAAATCTCAGGAAGAGAAAGAGTGGCATGAACTGTAATATGCCCTAGAAAAATGGATGCTGTCCTCATATGCGTTGAATTCGTCTGCTATTACAAGGTTTACTTTTTACACACTGCTTTACTTTGCAGTCACAATATATGTTCCTAATTTTCCACCTGTCTGACTGGAAACCTGGGTCCTGATCTACAAAACGGATGAGCACTGGCACCGTTGGCCAATGTCAGCATCTTCTACGCTATGAACATTATAACATGTCCTGAAAGAGAAGCAAGGTGGTTACTGTATCCACTCAGACATCTGGAAAATGCTTCCAAAATACATCTGCATGTGTGAGTCCTGTAGCTGCAGAATAGGAACAGCCATCCCCTCATTTCACAGATGTACTGCGAGTATAAGTTAGTGTTTGCCAAATACTGCCATGTTACAGCAAGTAAAACAGGGAAGGGAAAAAACAAGTTAATCCTGCATTTAGAATAGGATCTCATCCAGCGCATTACAGTAAGACCTCAAGCTACAAAAGAATGTAAGATACAGAAAAGCTGACTGTTAAGTGACTGGTGGTGTAACATGAACTAAGGCAAGAATCCACGGGGAGAAAAAAAACCGAACACTAAATCAAAGTCAGAATGCACACAACAGTGCTGAACTAAGGCTGCACACACCTTTACTTGATAGACCATTTTGACTCATTACTGTTTTAGCACAGTAACTCCACACACGGGGGTCTGGGGAAGAGAAGGGGAACACCATTCCGAGAACAAAAGATAGCCAAGCACTGTCTGTCCTACTCACTCCATCCCCTGCGCTGTCTGCCGAGCAATGTCAATGAGCTGGAACATCTGGAACTTGGTCTCTTGCACGTGCAGGTGTTTGTACAGACTGCTTCCTTCGCACCACTGCGTCACAATGGCCAGGTTATCTTTAGTCATGTAGCCCATAAAGAGCAAAATATTAACATGCCGAGTCTTCCTAATAGAAAGCAGCAGAAAGAGAAATTAGTATCTTTATGAAAAACATTTTCAAGTTCTTCTAAAAATGCATTCCTGGCTGAAGACACAGATTTCAGCTTTTTAGTCCAAAAATAGGAGTTTCCTGCAAAATTTTTGCTAAGTGGATATGTATGTGAAGTTTGCTTTTAAAAATAAAAATATGCCACACATGCCAATTCACAGTTTTTAAATAAAATCAGCTGATTTTCTGCTTTTTAGGTCAAAATGCTTCCTTTTAGTTCCAACGAAGTTATTTAAAATTAACCTTTAAGAAAAGATATGAAAATTCAAGGGTTTTGAAACTAACAACCAACTAACAACACGCTTGCAAGTGGTATTAGAAAAAATTATTGGTATAACAGAAATCACCCTGAAAGCTGTGAAAAAGTGACAACTTTAGATAGAAAATCGAATCCCAATAGGAAACTAAAGAGTCACGACAAACTGGGAAGTAATTAGCAGATGAGAAGACAGTTCTTATGTACTCTGATTGGTTCAGTATCAGGATTAACATTACAGACAGCCAACTGGACACTACAAAAACAGTATTTGAAAGCAGAAAACAGCTACGTAGATCACAGCATACATTTATTTAAAAAGAAGGAATTATGCTGCAATTTTAAAAGCTAGAGTTCAAGTATTCCATCCAGTGATGAGAATTATGGCAGAATTTATTAATCCTCATCTTTTGCTGCATGCCAAACATGACCTGAACAATGATGGATGTCAGTATTACTACTCTGAGGAATAGCGAATAACCACTGAAATACTCTGAATTAAGATTACTGTCTCACAGCTCCACAACAACATTCAGAAGTATCACTATATGCCCTCTTTTTTATTATTTTCCTCTGGAAACCTACTTTTTGTGTCTACCAAACACAGACTATTGGACACAACGGCTTAAAGGAGGGGTAGTTTCCAAATACAGAGCCTTGTAGTAACAGAACTTCGCAATGAAAACTACCAACTCACCTTAACACAGCCACTTCATTTCTGAAAGCCTGGAACTGTTCTGGGGTTGGATCTACAACCTTTAGTATCTTCACTGCTACATCCCCTGAAAATACATTGACCATAAAAGTTGCTAAAAATGCAGCTGGGTTTTTTTTTTTCTGAAAATAACTTTAACATACAGTATACTTAAAATTACTAATTCGTGCACAGCACCCCTCTACTAAGTGGTACATATGTCAAGATTTTCCTGCAGACATATACATTTCCATAGTATCATGCAATTAATTTACCTGAATTTCAGTCTAATGAAAAAAGTCATTAATTGTTCACATGCTTCCCCTTATTTTTTAACAGCTATGGCTGGCTACAATTACACATCTGCTTTTTGCAGGATAAGAAGCTACTAAACTCTCAAACAGCTGCTGAAAAGGAAGGTATTCTAGTGTAGCTGCATTCTCAGCACAGTCACATCAGAGGCTCTCTGCTTCCAAACAGCACCCAAAGTTTCACCACCTTCCCTTTTCTATCCAGCTTTAGCACACATATATATACACTTTTGTATAGTTATATAATTAAGTTCACCTATTAGAAGTTTTTTATATATACACATGTATCAATTATATCTATGTATATACACACACACCCTTTTTTAATACAAACTTTATTTAAAAAACAAACTTTCTAGATTTAAATACTGTTAAATTTCAGGAATGGGAGGCATAAATCTTCTATCAAGGTATAGCAGAAAAATGACCAACAACATAAGGGAGTTTAATATTTCAATAACAAATTTGGGGACTACGTAAAGGGGAATATCTCGCTGTTCTTTAAGCTGACACATTTTAAAATTTTACTTAAAAGCTTCATTTTAATTGCTTTCAGTGTCAGTGCTTGCTTTAAATTTCAATATCTGTTAAAGGGTAATACAGAGAGGAATATATGATCAGCCAGTGCTATCTGTTTAGAGATTGTTTCCAGCAAATAAAGCTGTAAAAACCGCTACAGTGTACATCCAGAAAACAGTAGAATTGAACTGATCCAAAAAAGGTGCAACAGCGGAACGAAGCAGACTTCTAACACAAGCAGAAGCACTAACAGCAAGACCCAGTGATTCCCCAGTGCAAGAAGGAAACGCCACATTCACTGTAACTACGGACGGACAGCATTTTGCAGTTCTGGAGGGCGATAAACTTGCCTGGACACTGTCACAGGAAGGTAAAGGCAGCTTAGGAAAACTGAAACTACAAACTTAGTCCACATGGATTAAAAAAGATCTGAGAAGTGCTATACTCCAACTTAGGCCTATCCCAGGGTTTAAAGGCTGCTGCCACTTAGCGTTACAGAACCCACCTACATTAAAAGTAATCCCTAGAGTGAGAGATGTCTTTGCTACCACCAATTACTAATTATTTTCTTCTTAACATGGTCTCTTTTCCAAGATATATTTGAAAAATATGTTAGCATGTCTCTAGAATATAATCAACTGAATACATCAGAAATACTAACCGCTCAATTTAAAAAAAAAAATAAAAAAAATGTTGCCAACAAAGTATGAGAAGGATATGCAAACTGGTACTTGAAAGTTTCAGAGTACCCCAAGCGAACCGCAGTATCTTCCACTCAAAGTACCAGCTGCTTAATTTGCAGTCACAAAGATGCACAAATATTGATCACATTATTACACATTTATATCTTCTTCCTTTAACTTCAGTAAATGCAACATACTTCCTATTTCATCCTCTAGCATCTTCACAAAGAGAACTACCTCACATTTGCAGTATGCGTAACGTTCTATAATATAGGGATCTCTCTGCTGACAGACCAGAACAGGAGAAGGTAACTGGTAGGAAGCCTACACTTTCATACGACTACCAAAACCACAGGCTTTAAAGTGGCCAGTTCCTACTGCAGCTCCCGTTGATGTACAATGCACGACCAATAGATGGTCTACCAGTACCTGGAAGTATATTGCTACAAGCTGTGCCAAGACAAGGCAAGGATGCAGCATCCACTGATTACTGGCCAAGTGTTTTCAGATTATTTTTCAGTATTTTCTCCATTACAATCCTTGCTCCATGGATTAAAAAAAGACGTTTTTAACCTGACACTGTTCTTTCTGAACCAGGTGCCACACTTTTTAGGCTTGATGGCATTCCCCAAGCAGTTTTCTCTACAGAAACAAATACACATCAGCACTCGTTTCGTTCAGCAGCAATCTGAAGACAAATCAGCTTCCGCCACCCCCCAACCACCAAAACCCTAGAACTGATTACCAGGGTCAAAGGGGAAATGTGAGTGTTTATGATAGGTAGTCTTCCAACCCATTTAAACTGCCTTGGTTCTCTTTCCGCCTTTTAAATTTAGAAGCATGCTACAGGACACTACGGGATCCAAATGGGGTCTGTAACAGAAGTGGTGCAAATACGAAAATTAGTACTTAACCATCAGAACAATCTGGAAATATATGGAAGTGCAAGATACCTGTTCAATGAGACACGCACTCCTCAGAGCAAGACTGTCCTCAACACTTCATTTTTATTTTGGAAGACTACATCAGGGACGTTTACTGGAAACCTAATATGGTTTGCATGAAGCTGTACACAACCTTCCACAGGTGCTCTCCAGAGGTTCACTGCAAACAGCCCTTCATAGCTGGGCACGTTCGGAAACCCAATACCTCTGACTTCATGGAGAATTTCCACTTAAGTTTGCAGCAATCTGACCACTTCAATTAATTGCATTTAGCTCCACAAAGACATTTTTATTGCTGCATTTATACTATTAGAATAGATAACCACAGAAAATCTACAAAGCTACAAAAACGTTTCACTGGTTTGCGCACTGTGAACTACCAGTTTCTTCAATTCTAAACAGAAGAGACTCGCAAGAAATATAAACTCTTTAAATCCTTTAAGGCCACACTGCAAATGACGGTTACAAAACAAAACAAAAATTTTTAGTAACCTAGCTTTGACTTTCCTGAAAAATCAGGAGAACTAAGAACAGTTACCACAAATAAGATCTTGAATTTTATCGATATTGAGTTAGGTGACAGCTATACAGACATCTTGGGCACACACCTGAAGGGTCTTGGTAAATATGTAGCTCAACGTACTTCCTGTTTAACACAGGAAGAACCAGAGTTCTTAATACGTAATGCATATTTAATAACATGAAATCCAAGTATATTAACAACAAATTCAGTTATTACCTTGTTTAGTAAAATCTTTTCCTCTCGATTTCTGTATTCCATTTCACTTACATAATGCAAATCAGTTTAACTGTTCATGAATATTACTGTTATCATAAGGATAGTCCTTCCACTGATGCTGGCAATATTTGGGTTTAAGACATAGAAGTACTTATTCTTTAAAAATAGATGGCAGAAGGTTAAGTTTCCAGATTTTTTTTGCCAGCTTATTTTATGACAATAACGCTATTTAGATTAGGGCCTGGAGGGGTTTGTCTGCATTGCTTTTTAAATCACAAGCCCTGAATCTGGAAACTAATTCTTCAGATCTGCAGTGTGCCTCTTTTCAAAGTACCCAGCTTACTTTATATCATAAACTCTCACATCAACCATTTCTTCTTCAGAAAAACTCCACAGCAACAGCAATTTATGCTTACTTCCTTTCCCTGACACCTTGAATGTAAGTATGCTAATTAAACCACAGACGTATTGAAAAAAAAAAGTAAATATAGTTTAACATCAGGCTGTGGAATTTCCCAGCTAATTCTACTAATGGAAAGCAAAATCTTTTCAGAAGACAAGCTGTTGTAGAACATGGTAACAACGGAAACAATGCTCGCCTTAATATAATGAACACATAGATAGCAGTCGTGAGACACAGATTTTTATGTCTGTTCTTTGCCTTAATTTCCTCACTGCTAATATTAGGAAATTAATATTTCTCACCTAGTACCTTTGGTGGTAGATAAGCACACAACATCATTAAAACAATTTCATCTTCTTCTGGATTGCTGTCCTACCATACCAACATTTTGAGAAGACGGTAACACTTGTCAAGAACTTACCATGCCATTTGCCTTTGTAAACTGTTCCAAAAGAACCCGATCCTATTCTGGTAGAAAGCATGACTTCACTTGCTTCTATTTCCCAGTAATAACTGGAATCCCTCTGTCCACGAGGCCTCTGGAACAAAAATTGACATGGCTTTTACTCTAAGTATTGAATCAAATATATTATATACACACACCCCAAGAATGAAATAACTTCCTTCATACAAGTTTAAGATCCACTGAAACCTTGAGGGTTTTGTCCCGCAGCCAGGACTTCTGTTTTTCTCCTCAATTTATGAAGGGTAGTGGGGTTGTGTACCGAAATAAAAAAAAAGACAAATCTGCTTCAGAAGCTATCATTAAGTTCTGCACTAGAACACTCACCCTAGCTCTTCAGAGCAGCAACTATTCTATAATCAATTCTTTAAAGACACCTGAAATACTTAGAAACTTACTTTTTCAGAAATACAATACTAAAAATTCAAGAACTTATTTACATATTTAAAAGGAACAAACCAGAAAGATGAGAGCAGAATTCTCAAACATCTAAGTGATTAACAACCCTGAGTCCCACTAAGCAACTGCACTTGCATTTTTAAATCTTACGAGCCTTCAAAAAATTCAAGACATTACTCACTATTATTCTACCTTTTCTTTCATTCCCCTCATCCCTAAGTTTAAATCAAGCCTTTGAGGGAAAACCTGCATTTTGTTAAATCTATTTTTCCCTGAGACATTTTAACTAACTTCCCTATGAAAATGATAGCATTACCAATATGCACTTTCTATGGAAGCTATCACAATACAGTTCAAATAGTGACAATATGGCTTAAACATATTAAAAAAGAATAAAAGAGACGTTGCCCTTAAAGATTTAGAAAGATAATACTTGCATCTGTACTGAAAAATAATTTCACAATACTGTCTGAAATTAATTTTCAACCCAAAACACTGTTCTGGGTATTTATAATACAAGGCAATAGTGCTATCTTTCCCAAGTTAGTTAAAATTATACACGTAGTGCAGAGCAACCCAAGATTACCACGTACCTTTACTGCCTTTTAAGTACAGAAATTCATCCCAGCACACCGCTACTCGCAGCCTAGTTTAACATATTAAAAAAATAAAAAAGATATTACTGTACTTACAATTTTGGTTTTTTCTTGTGTATTAGATCCAGGGGCTTTCTCTCTTTGGGCTGGGACTGGGGTTTTAGGCTGCGACCAGCCAGTTGGGCTCATATTGTTAGGACTTCCAGACAGAGCAGAGGGTGAGGCTTAAATATAAAAACAGTAGAAAAACAATTTATGAACCAGAAAATAAACACAAAATAGTATTATAATTTATTTCATTTTTTGAAACCATACCTGATTCACTATGGCTTCGAATTGCATCCTAAAACAAAGAAAATAGGTAATAAAGTTAATAGATATACGAGAGCATACAAAGGAACAAGCAAGAATAGTGCTGAAATCGTTCCTGACAGTTTTGGTCAAGTGCGATATGGTACTGACTGACACCCTCAAAAGATGCCAGCTTGGTTACTGTCTAGTGACAAGAACCCTATATGCTAAAAAACATGCAATTTGTGAATTCTTACAAAACATTAAAAATACTCACAGTAGATTAAAAGGTATTACCACCAAAAAAAGAAAGGAAAGAGGAAAAAAAAAAAAAAGACATGGAACAAAAAGAAACACCAGAAATACTGCCTGCATTCCCCCCCCCCAGCTTCTTGTACATGCTTGTATTTCAGCTCTGCACACAGCTCCTGTGACGGTCCTGTGTCTCTAGCGGAGAAGTTCTCAGAAAGGTTTTGGGTTACAAGTAGGAAAACTTTTTAAAGCCCCTAAAATATTCCAAGTGGACAGACATTTTGAATTATCTCTACAGTACTACTTCAACCCCAAAAAGGCTACGTCTAGTGCCCTTATACAAACCCATCCGATTTTCAGGACATTTTCTCGCAGGTTACAGTTTGATGATACTCGAAAAGCACATTCGTACACAGTTCACTAGTGGGTACAGTGCGACAACTCTCACCTCATGCCACAGGCACGTTACAACACAACTCTACAGCCATGCACAAGATCAACTAAGCTCTGACAAACATGACTTCACAACTTTTCTCACCTGCTATGTATTATCCCAAAGTACATACAGGAAAGGTAAAATATCCAGGTACTGTATAAGTACAAAGCAAGAACATGCACTACAGAGATGTTAAATACTGTCAGAGTTAATAGAAGTCAATTCAAACTTTCTAACTAATTAGTAGAATAATAAATGTAGGATTTCCTAGGAGGACAGAACAAGTGTACATTCCACCACACAGTTTTCAAATTAACCCACATTAACCTTAGTCAAGATTAATTTATGAAATAGATCATTTTAGCTAGTTAGTTGCATTCTCCCAGGCTTGACTCTGTATACGGTTTTCTTGCAGAGTACCTCTACGCCTAAGTGGATTAAAATCTGCATGAACTATCAACGCAGGACTCTTGCAAGCTACCACTTTTGTCCATTTTGAGGACAATAAAGATCTTTAAGAACCTGAGTTAATAACAAGTGATGGGTTTTGTACATCAGATTGAGAACGTAACTGCTTTCAGGTAACCAGGCAAAGGATAATTAAATAATTTTAAATTGTTCCCATACTTATATATATGTAATTTGTATTTAAGAAAAAAGTATTTTCAAACTTTAATCCTGATGTATTTTCTTTTTTTTGCTTATGAATCTTATAGCAAAGGAACCAAAACCAGTGTTCTTTACAGTCGTTCTCGCAACACAAATAATACCATACACAGTGCTGTAGTCTGTCACCTTTACTTTGATGTGAAATAGAAATAGTACATCATTGTTCTTAATCTAAGACTTTTATACAGCTATATTCAACAAAATAGTTTCCAGAGGAAAAAAACCCACACAGTTCATGTGTTTGAGAAGGTTTTGTTTTAAAAACTGTGACCAAATGCATCTCTAACCCAAGTCTATTCAAATTCACACCGAATTTCATAGTACTATGGATTCATCCGCTTAACTAAAAATGAAGCTCTTCTGTTAACTTGCCTCTTCCAACCAGCATCCCCAGTATTTAAGTACAAACATGCTATAAAGATTTTTCATCAAATCAACTCCAGATTAAACATTTCATGTGGACACTAGCATGGCTTGCAAGTTATAGCAATCCTGTTAATCACAAGAAAACAAAAGGCACCAAGAAAATACCTACTCTTCCCCTCAAACAAAACCGTCTGCACCAGGAACTGGGAGAAGCATTCAGGCTGTTATTCTAGGCCAACACAGTAAGAGATAAAAGAAAAGAACAGAGGAAGTATAGAAAAAAAATTTAAAAATTAAATGTTAGGATAAATGAAAGTAAACTAATTTGTTTGATACACGATAATTAAATGCGGTAAAACTTTTAAGTAAGTATTCCTGGGCAAACCCAAAATTTCACCAGTATCCATCCTTTAGTAAACCACTTTATTAAGGCGGTCTTTCTCACGTCACACTAGAATATCTCTACTACCTTTTGAGGGAGGGTAACTTTTCTTTTTAAAGCCTTTAGAAACACAGCTATTACCTTTAAGACATGACAGCTATTTTTATTGAGTCCCTATGATATTATGAAGAGCCAGAATAGAAAGCATTTCTGTCTTTACTGCTATGCATAAAGGATAAAAAAAACCAGTGTCTTCTCAAAGGCTCATCACACTGCAAAGTTCAGTATTTCATATTCTCTTTCTTGAGTGTTTCATTATTTTCATGCCATAAAAGATGGTCAGCCAGGCTTCTGAAAAAGGCTGTAAGCCTAAGAAAACCGAAGAGAATCGTAGGGTACCTTTCCCCACAAAACCCAGCTGACACAATGCTCCTAAGCAACAAAAGCTTCATGGAGCCACAGTGCACTTTTCTTCAGTTCCAAAGGTCCAGAGGACTTCCCTAGCACACTTCACAGCAGCCTATGAACTACCAGCTGAATGTGCAAGTAAACTCTGCAGTCAAAGGCTGTTGCTTGGCCTAGAGGTTTTAAACTATTCCAGAGCAAAAAAATCAACAAACAGTGTGCTCGCTCTCTGAAGTCCTGCAGTTCAGCACTTTCTTTCTGCAAGCCTCTCCTGCACACAACTCCCTCATTTTCTTAAGGTTATCACAAAACAAAACAAACCACTTCAGGCCTGACTTCAAAGAGCTGTCTCTCCCTACTGCCAGCCTAAGGTAGGGGAAAAAAAGAGAAAAAGGTGCTTGAAAGCAAGAAACAGCAGAAATATTCTCAGATACAGATGGCTTCAGCACACAAGCCCAGAATTGCTGTTTATTCTGTACAGGTATGACACAAAACATATTGCCAGTAAACACTGACTTCAGTATTCCAATTCCGACAACTACATAAAGACTTACAGTACCTGTAGTGTGATTTAACATGAACACCTGCCCTCAACAAATGCAGATTTTTAAGTTTGAAAGAACATTTTTAGACATGCCTAGTAAGTATTTCTTCAGCAAAACTGAGCTTATTTTCTTTTCAGACCTGTGAAACTTGATTGTTAAGCTCCCCCACACCTTCACAGACACCAAAAATCTGCCTGGAATTTCAGCAAAGTTGATAAAGACTGCAAGAACGAACTATTAACTTTCTATGCAAATGTGTCACCTATATTTTTCATCACTCGGCCAGCTAAGGCAAACAGTAAGCAAATGACAAAGCAAAGAAAAAAACAACGAGTCATTATCATATGGCCAGTCACAATTTTAGTTTAACTTCATGCTATTCCCTCCCTACCAATATTACCTCAATTATCCGGCTGTCTACAGGCATTGTAGTGCTAACCATATGGACGTTTGGTGTGGATGTAGATCGCTGTCTTTGGGAAAGAGAGCCCTCAGAGGAAGGATTTGATGTGTTGAATGTGAAGGCATGAGGTGTAGAATACCTGTGCTGGGAACTGAGAAGGAAAGAGAGAAAAAGGGAAAGTTGTGGTTATTTTTTCCCCTCCAGCAATTAAAAAAAATACTGTTCAGTGTAACCTGTCCAAAAGCAATATACATGGAATTTCAAACAGAGAAAAAGCTGGGACTTACAGGCTAATGAAACTATTTGGCCAGCTGAATCATTCCCAGTTTAACTTAAGAAATAAATTTAAAAACTCCAAGATCTCGTTAGCTCACTTACTTATCTAGTGGGTTTACCATAAGTCTGTTTCTGCCGTTGTAAATTTTGCCACACTTCACCTCAATCCCCATCACATCACATTTAACATACTGATCAAACACTGGCTCTGCTGGATTAATCCAGGTCTGTGAAATTTAAACAAACTGCTGATTTCAAGACTCTTCAAAGCATAGCTGAAGAGCTACTTTTACTGCTAAGCCCTGAATTTGCAAAGGTTTGCAAGACTGTTCAATGGTTCGCACAGAACAGCCAGCAAGGAAGTCATGAAACCCAAAACCAGTTAAGAGGAGGCCAACACTAAAATCCAGACCAACAAAGAGTTGTAAGTCACAGCTAAGGTCACTCAAACCTTATTTATCCCAAATCACACAAGTACCTTAACTGAAACCAGCCAGCCTTCACAAAAAGCTGAAAAAACTATCAAGTTAATGAGTCATTGTTCAACTACACTAGAAATAGAATAAGATGGGAAAGGGAACACAAGATCAATTCCTGATGCAGTTCCCACTAAAACAAATAAATAAATACAGAGAACCATTTGCAAGTCAGCTACGTGCTCTGTGCCTCATTTCTGAACGGGCCAAGATTTTTCAAAGGGATGCAGAAAAAACAAAAAAGATGGCCTGCCCTCTTCAGCCTCTAGAATTTCAAGGAAAAGAATACAGGCACAAATTAGGATCAGAAGACAGGCCCCTTTTGAAAAAGAAAGCAATTTTTATTCTAGAATTTAAAACTACAGGAACATTCTCTTCAGGTCTCAATTTTCTGTGACAGCAGCATATTTGCCATTTTCACTGTTCTCTCTCTAAAGTATTATCTGTCATCGTAACATTAGAATGTTATTTGAGTTTATGTATGCGAGTCATGCAAAACGAGTCGCAAACCCTTACATGTATACTACCTGATCAGATACAATAAAATTAATTCACAACGATACCAAAGGAAGCCTTGAATTCTCTTAGGCAGGAAAACAAAGGTCTCCAGAAAACCTTTAATACCCTCCCTTAAAATCTTAAGACTAAAAATGAAAAATGTAAAATCCCAAATCAGTGTTTTGCTTGAACCTAAGAGCAAGAAAGGACACTACATATTATCTACGATGAAGTGGTGTTGCCTTCTGGCACGTTTATCCCAACCTTCTATAAGATTATTCTACTTCTGAGGAGTTAGGGGTGTTTTGGTTTTTTTGTTTTTAAACAACTGTATTTCCCAAAACAGAAAGGACCGGAAATACTAGCTTACCTAACAGGTATCCGGGAGACAGACTCCCGCATCCGTCTCATTGTCAAGGGAGGTAGTGCAGGGACACCACTGTCACTGATATTTGAATTTGGGAACAATCTGAAATACCAACAAAAACAATTACAACTTCAACTGCTACACTACCTCCTGTACAATGCTCTTGAACGCTGAAAATTTAAAGGGCTGTTTCTTTCCAGTGTAATTAACTTCATGAACACATTCCTGTCTTCACGTAATATTTTTCCTCTGTGTATGGTATGACTAAAAACTATGTCTTCAGAATCCCAAAGAAAATTACCATGTGTTCCACCTAAACTTAAGATGCAAATCTTTTTACGTCAGACTTCAGATTTTCCTGAAAGGCTACTCAACACCAAATTTTTAAAGTTCTGTTAAACCCAGGTAGCACCGAGTGGCACAAGTCATCCTACACGCTAACGACTAGTCAATACCAGAAAATGCATAACTATCTGACCACGTTTAGTTATAAAAAAAATACAATCACTAAGACACATAAAATCAATTATAGGTTTTAACACTTCTGCATAATAGGACTTCCAACATAATGATTTTCAACTTCTTCTAAACAATATTAGGAAAGTACTACCCTTCATCAGTTTTCTCACCATTCCAGGCATTTTCAACAGGGTGTCAAAAGTTGCAGGAGTGCTGAACACTCGTGCTTCAACAGCTAAAAAAACATCTGAATCATGAACTTCTTTTCTTCTAACAAAAGCATTACACGAGAGGAATTACTATCGCTCTGTTGAAACAGAAGGCATCACAGCAACTGCCTGGTCATTCAAGATCTTTGCTTGCTTGTCCCAGAACATTAAAACTTGCAGCAAGAGCAAAATGCATTTAATGTAAACGGCCTTCTTCATCTGGGAATAGACAATCATTGCTGGCTGTTTTATGAAATCAATACACAAGTTCTGTATACTGAGGAAAGTGACTACACTTCCCAACAATCCAAACTTATCCCTGTAATAAGAGATTAAAAAACCCGACGCTTGTCTGTCACAGGGAATTACTGTTGCTATTAGAAAGGGACAGTCCTTACAAGAGTTGTCTGATATTGCTCCAGTCGACACACATGGTTGGAACTTTAGTGCTGCAGTGTTCGTGGAATTTATAACCACATGTCTGACACCGAAACCCATTTAGCAGGAACTTCTGGCAGATGTCACAGAACGCGAGCTTCAGAAACGTCTTCCGAGCCTAGAAAACACATCAAAGGATTAATCCAAGCTACTAGCTTCTCTTCATTAGCTGACACGAAAATCCGCAGGGCTGGACATAAATAAATGCCATGTTAAAATGTTCTCAGCACCCCCAAAACGCTACTGAACTTAAAACCACACTTGAGTATTCTTGCATTTATTTCTAGCTTAGTTGGAAACCTGGAAAACTTACAAACATTTAGGGCTTTGTTTACCTGACTATTAAAAGCAAAAAAAAAAAAAAAAAGAAAGAAGAAAACAGGAAAAGTCAAATTCAAAAGCACTATTTTGTGCTCAGTAAGGTGACAGAGCAGGGTGGGCCAAGAACTGGGGTTATTGTTTGTTTTTAGTATCACCAAAGAGGTGAAGGAGGATCAGATCATAAGCACCACCTCACTATTTTTTTTTTAGTCAAAATGCTTGTGTGTTAATGATGAACCAATATCCTTTGCATAAGAAACAAATTCCTCAGTAAATAAGATAGTTTAAGGAAATTCTACTTTTTTTAAATGGCATCTAACATTCTTTTAAAGCTTCTGAAATAATGAAAAAAGCTGAAAATGAACCAAAAGCTTTCTTCCTCTGGAGCATACTGTGGAAAAAGACTCGAAGATTGAGCTTATTCCAGATCTGGAGAAAAATAACAGTTTTCTGGTGACCAACTACAGACGATTTTATTTGCACTTTTCTAAAAATGTGAAGTAGAAGCAAAGGTACTTTGAGGTTTTCTAAATCAATCCTAACCTTTCTAATGGAGGTAAATGATAATCCTTTAGATTTAACACCTGGCACCATATATTTCTGTGACAAAACAACAAGAAGGCTAGTATATAGGAAGCGAATTCCTTCACAGGGAGAACAAAATAATGCAAAGTAAAACTGTCAGAGTTTGGCACTATCTCTTTGTAAAAAAAAAATTTTAAAAACCCAACCAAACAAAAAAACCCCACAGCTCTATTTACTTGCTCTATCCCGAGTAAATAATCCATTTCTGAGAAGTAAATACAAATCTAAAGTCTTTCATCTCCCTAAAAAACACTGTCAAATTAGAAGGCAACATTAGCTCACAAAAAAACGTTGTGACCTTGCAGAATTAACAGCACCCCTGTACATTCAGTACAATTAACAACAGTCCAATAAAGCTGCCGAACTTTTCCAGCCTTCTTTGAAAATGCAAGTTATCTCCCAATTGTGGACTTTAAAGCCATGATATCTTAATATGACAGTTACATAAATATGTATTTCTATAAAATTAAAAATGGCAATCATCAGACCTTTGAAGAATATGCATAATGTGAGCTTTTAAAGTATCTGACACCCAGGAATCACTAAATGTAAATAGAATTCTGGATTGCAAACTGGTATTTAGCCAGTCTAATTTGTGGGGAGTACGGGTCAAGGAATCAAATCACCGCTTCTGAAATCCCCCCTGTGTTTACAAAGCCTAATGCCCAAAACATTCTTTGACTGAATACGTGGTTCAATTGATACAATTTACATCAAAATACAGGAGAGGAAAAGCTTACAAAATTGTGTGTAGTGAGTGGAACGTGATCAAGAAAGTCCACTTGCAGTTCCTCTCCAATCAAGGAGGCAGCATCTGTATTCCAATCCAAACGCACTTTTTTTCTGAAAGAAAGAGAAAATGGGGACAACAAAATTACTTGGGAGAGAAGGCTGGCCTAATCAATGTTGTGTGAGTTTTCTTGTGTAAACTGAAAACAAATACAAAAAAGCGTGGCTAACCTCTTACAGTGAGCTGTATTTCAGTGTCTTTCACTTAAAAAATTAGAAGCAACTTTGATAACATAGCAATTCACCTCTTTTTCTGTTTATTTTTTTAACGTGTAAGTAATTTAGATACATAGATTATTTGAAATACGACACCTAGAAACTGTAATGGAGTCACAGAAATACTCTTATAAACAAAACATAAGAAATTATGAATGGCAGACTTGGTGACACGAAAGCCATATTACGTGCTTCAGTACTGAAGTTACTGGTGACCCCACAATGGCTCAGTTACAGAGATGTAAACCCACAAATGACTGCCTCATGACTGAGGCTTTAGAGAGCATTAAGCCCAAGCCTTACGAGGCGTGAAGTTAAATGTATTAACTCCATGAGATACCTTCACTCCCTCAGCTTGTAAAAGAATCATTTGGTATTTAATAGCAGCATCCCCGGTCCTACAAAAAACAAGGAATATCTGAAGTGAGTTTTAAATCCAAACATTGAAGTTGTAGAGGAGTGTAGAGCCTTAAAACTGAGCACACAGAGCAGACGTTCATTTAAGTTGGGTAAGAATCACCAGCAGTGAAGTTCACCAACTGCAAATGCAGAGGAGAAACGCACCTCAAATTTGCAGGCATGCCGCATCATCTCATCTAGAGTATGACAAAAAACTCTGTAAGGTGCTACAAGAACTTGAGCATACCCCTCAATTTTGAGCACTTTTACTATTAAGCTTTATAACAAAAATAAAATTTTTAATACTTGGGAAGCTGAACGAGTTGCCCTAGGGGAGGATAAAGAAAGCAACATGGAAGTGTTCACAACCAAACTGTGCTTTTAAAAGAAACCAGCAAGAGAGCGGAAGAAAGCATCATTGCTGCTATTGTAAACCCAAGATATTTACATTCTCTAGTTGAAAGTTTCACATATAGCATCCCAGACTCTTACCCTTTTGGTTCAGTAAAAAGCCGAAAAACTGCACAGCATTCTGGCTGCAGACCTCTTACTTTAAGTGCCTTCATAAGACAGTCATGTAAGGTCATCCCATTTCGCACATTTACCTGTGACCAAAGGGGAAAAAAAATTTAGTCAATGATTGCAAAATTTGTTTAAACTTTTTTTGGGGAAAAACATCCTCTTTTTCTTCTTCTGTTTAGAAGTTCCAGTAAAATGGCACATCTATTTACTTTTGAAGTTAATAAATAGCTAAATAAGAATTACTTGTGTGACATAACAACAGACTGCTGTGTATTCCGATTTACCTTGCCACCCATTAAGCCAATCTGTCAGGCAGGCACATTTTCTGCCATATACGTAACTACTGTGTACTTATGCAAAAGAAGTTTTGAAGCCATTTTAAAACTTTTTGATTTCTTACAATTACTAAGTTTCTGTGGAACAGGATTTTATATAGCACTCATACAAGTAGGCAGCCTATCAAAGTAACAGAAATGCAGGCAAATGGAGTTACCTTAAGTATAGACAAAGGCTTAATTTAGATTTCAGGGAACTTTGCGTAAGACTGTTATTAGTACACTCAGCTCCAAGAAATCTAATAGAAGTGTTCCCTCAAGAAGTCTCACTTCAGCTTTAACCTCCGTACTTCACTGTGGGCATCCAAGTGAAGAAAATGGTGACAGAAATGACCACACGCCTTACTTCATACAGGCATCATTGCTTAGGTCAGCCAACTACTGTCTTTTAATGTTAAATATGTAAGCAAAGTATCTTGCTCATGTATACTGGAAAAATACAGCACCGAGGTAGAGAAATACAGGTTCTCAAAATACAGATACACTGATTTCAAAATATGCCTTCTAGAATTAACAAACTGATGACAACACGCTTAATCACAGTAAGACTTTGCGAAGCTTGGCACTTCTCTTGCCAGACACACATCATAGTGTTGGCAATGGGAACAGCACGACATTTCTTACATAAAGGTAATGCAGACTTACCACCGTGCGCTGCTTGTTGGGCAAGAAAACACGAATAGTATTACTAGTTTTGGAAGTATCTGATATTTTGCCATCATCAGATGCACGGCGTTGATAACCAAACTGCTGGACGATAGTAGGCGAAATACAGTTTGGGCCATCAAAGACAGAATCCTTGAGTCCAAAACCATTACTGATAGTCTTCCAAGCTCCCTGAATGTGCTCCATCGATGCAGCCTAAGAAACAAAATTTGAGAGAGTCAGGGAAAATTACAATATCCTTCGCTATAAAGTGGTACTCTCTTTTCCTGAGACAACAGACCTCACAGCCTCTTTTGACAGCATCTGAAAACTGCACTGCCTTCTTCCTCGTGACACAGTTCACCCACATCTGCAAAACTAGCCCGGGTCTTGAAAGCATTTGACTTTTTGCACGTGCACAGATCATCAGTAATAAAGGCGTAATTCCTCTCACTGCATCTCTGGTGTCATAGGAGCAGTTTACCACCACGGTGATTTAGACAGTCAGTGCCCGAGGGGCCTTTGGAAAGGTGGCTAGATGCCAGCTGCAGGCCAAAAGAATAGTCTTGCTAGCATCATCACAGACTCTACTATCAAGGAGAAGAGGCCCCACAGGAATTATAATAAAAGGCATTACTCGAAGAAATTATACTTTTATCAATGATTTTGAGGCTTTGGTTTGGGGTTTTGAGGGGCATTGGGGGTGACTGTTGGTTGGTTTGTTTATTTTAAAAAAGGGCAGCAAGTTTAATACTGTTAGCACACAAAAAATGCATAACATTTTAACAGTATTACAATTTACATAGTATGAAACAGCAAAAAAAAAAATAATTCTAAAAACTCACGCACACTGTGCTCAGTTATATTTCAGCATAAACCTCTCCCAGTGCAGGGACATGAACAACCCCCTGCCTACTTCCAAGTCAGCACACAGTACTACTTTTGCACACTCAGGGACAAAGATACAGGTACCAGTGTATTTTTTTCCCCCGTCTATCAAAACTCCAACACAATCTGAACTCCAAATTATACTCCAAATCCACCTTACTCAAAATGAAGCAAAAATAAAGTCTGAAACTGTTTTGAATAATGAAATGTACTCCTTGCTAAACTTCCAAGTAGCCAGATTCATTACAAAGCTTTCAGAAGAAAAAAATAATAAAAAAGAAACAGTGAAACTAAGCATGGTAGTTTATTTTCCCCATAAAACTGCATCCTTCTACAAACATCTGAGAAATTAATGTTCAGAACTACACAGTGCAAGTGCACTTCTTATGCCATTTTAGTAGATTGTTTCCATATTAATCTTCAGTTGTTGTGCACACCACCTAAATTCCTGACCACCTCTATGAAAGGTAAAGAAAGTCATACTAAAGCTGCAAATTCAAAAAGCAAGTCAGTCAGGAAATGCCAAAATAAAGGTCTTCCAAGAAATCCTAATCCCTTCCCCTTATGGTACAGGAAAGACTTGCACTGAAAGACCTACATTGTTCCCCTGAAACCACTAACAACCTCATTCAGTACAGAAGAGCAAACACTCCTTTACTGAACACCTAACAGTACCTATTAAAATCTCATTTCATGCGTGGTCCTGTACCTCCTTTGTTGCAAATTATTTGAACCCTCCAATTCATTTCCTCATGCCCTTCTGTGTGGCACCCATGCCAGTAAAAAAAACCCTCCACCTCCCCTTATCCCAAACACTCCCATGCTTATGTCAGAAAAAAGGCAACAATGTCTGCTACAGTATAAGAGCTAAAGTAATGTAATTCATGGAAAAAACGTCTCCACTAGTGTTAAGTGTCCATTTTGGGATGCCCAGAAGGATAAACTAGCTACCTACATTCATGAGTACTCAACACTGCTAAAGAGCTAAACCCAGATCTAACTAGTATCTAGAGAGGAACTATGTAACAACAACAAAGGGAAAGGTTTGGTTTGTATGATGCACCTACCATCACATGCACACCTACAGCAGCAGAACTCTGGGCATCTGACGCTCTCTGCCACACAGGGACATTTCTGGTCAGTGCATGAACATGTTTTTCACTGACAACATATACAACGAGCACACGCATACCCTTTCCTTCCCTCCTGCCACTCATCGTCATTCCTGCATCAATGCCATCAGTTGTGCAGATCCAGTTGTTCAAAGGTTCAAAATATTTAAATGCCAATAAGAGTTAAAACTCAATGCCCAATCAAAGTCTACTATGATTTAGATACTTGGAATTATGTTCTTCTTTAAATCTATGGCACATAAACTACAACAGTCTTACATTTGATGTAAAAAGGGAACAGGGAATGGGAAGACACAGAGATATTCTGAAAGGAGGCGGCAGGAGGGAAGATAAAATTGAGGAATGTAACAGAGTTCAGCATGCACAAGCATCTACAACAGTCTTGGAATTCGTATGCATTGCGCTACTGTCAGGAATCAGAAAAATGAAAAAGGAGTTATGTAGAGATGCAACAACCGTACTACGCATATGGACAGCTGCAAGAGTGACCAGTCAGATGGCAACAATAAAAACAGAGTGGAGATAAACTGTTAGATAAAAGGGGTAAGATGAAAGTCAGTCAGCTTGTTCTCTTTCCTCCTCTTAACCTCCACCACGGGGAAGCCTACTTTATTTCACCCTTCTAGGGCATACATGAGACAAAACAAGAGGAGCTCAACTGGACTTCTCTACTAAGCTGAGATAAGCAGTAGCAGGGCAACCATCAAGACTCCCTTCTTGTCACTACTGACCTAAGTTGACAACACCCTAATGTTACAGACTTCATATTTAATATTTTGATGTGCTGTCAAAATTTCTTGAAAAATTCAAGAGAAAACCAGCAAATCACAAAAACTTCAGACTTACAGCTTGTCAAAAGCTGTCTCATACCAAAAAAAGCTATTTCCCTGCTCTAGTGGTGCTCTCCTGTCCAAATATGAAAGGCCTACTGCACACTGCAGAAAAGCCTACCAGCGACAATCACAGAAACACATTTTGAGGTTGTTGTATACACAGTCAGAAAAACCTACAGTTGCTATCAGCCTTCTGTACGGTACCAATGTCAGTTGTGTCTTTGATGATGCATTTGGATCCTTCTCTTTCCCAGGATCTTTGCCTCAAGTAAGTGCTGGATATTCTCAGGACTGCGTGTGTTTGGCATAATTCTCTCTTCCAGAGATGCTGTCCTCTCTCTTGCCACCACGCTTCATCAGTGCATTTTCGCCATCTTTCTTGCTGCAGCTGATGATTCTGCCCTGGCAGCTTGGGTTCACACATAATGCTGAGAGTTCTTTTTCTAGAAAATTATGAAGCACTTGCTTCCTCAGCTCAGCAGGCAAACTTAAAACATGCCATCCTTAGCTCTCCTTCTGGCCTGAAGTCTACGGGTTCGCCAGAAGTCTACGGGTTCTACTCACTTGGCTCAGATCTGGCCTGGAGTGGACAAAGGCCTGCAAGTGGCCGCTGGGAGGGGGAAGACAGAGAAGTTTGAAAGGTATCCAAAGTCTCCTGGGGAGAGACAGGGAATCCCTGATGAAAAGTTGCCAAACTTGCTCTTGGCATCCATGGTACAAGCGCACGCAGTTGGTAAGGTGGGGCTTACCGAAGACACTTTTGCAGCTATTCAGAAGGAGCCCTCATGTGGGATGGCAGGAGGCTCCAGCTCCTCAGAAATACCTCTTCACTCAGGCCAAGAAGAGTCTAGCCAAGAACGCTTCGATTCTGATACCGCATGGGCAGCCACTGGACACGTTCACTCCTCAAACCTAGTGACTGTTCTTACTTCAAGTTATTATCATGGAAGAACAGAGACAGTCATTAAAGCTGCTTCTTAAGAAGTAATTTACAAATTAATTACCCCTTTCCCCTGCCCTCCAGTGCAAAGAAAGCTAGGTCAAAAAAAATTATATGAATATACACAAAACATCCACTTTGAACTCAAACAGCTCACTGTATACATAAATATGAGGTAAGAGAATTAGCATGGCAACTACCTGACCAGCTTTGAACTGACCAAAAAAAGAAAACCCAAACGCCATACAACATAATACTGCACGTACACACACATCTTGTAGCTGGCACACTGAACACAGAAGCAAGCACAACAGCAGAAGAGAACAGACGTACTGTTTCACAGAACACAGGTTAGCTGCATTTCTGGCCACCTTAACAGGTAAGACATGCACAGTACAGCTTACCTTTCAGTGCCCTGTAACCTGTGGCCTAGCATTTATTTGTTCATTTTGGGTCTTTTGCTCCAATCAGTATTTGCTGAAAGCCATTTTTACTGAAACTACATTCATTTTCTTCAACTCTCCCAAGATCCACACCAATTCAGTGAAAAAATGTCTGCTATGTTCTGAAGAGAAATTTAGTGTAAAATACATGAGGAAAGATTTTACAATGATGCCTTCATAAATACGTAATTCTTAGTTTGTCTATTCCAGAAAAACTAGCTTTTCTTCCTTAAAATGAGTTACAAGCATGTTTGTGAACCCTAATGAGTACCAGGTATTAGATTTACGTTTAAGCCATGCTCATATAATCCACGGCCAGCTGAATGTTTTCATGCATCTTTTTACACTTCTTCCTGCAACTCAGCTCTTCACTTTCATGGAAATTACTTCCACTAGCCTATCTACAACTGAAAAACTGCAACAGCAGCATTCAAAGAATATTTTACAATATTAAAGTATGAGCAAATCAGTCCCCTTGTAGATGCACTACTGCTAGAAACTGATACTGATTTGTTTCATACTAAACACTCAATTTGAGAGAAAATCTCATACTATTCCTCCACCTCTCACAGGTATACTGCACACTGTGACCAAGACTGCGCTTTTAATTAGTACTTTTTGCATAGTTACAGATTTTGATTAGTCATTTGAACACACATTAAAACCAAATGCACAAAATGGCTATGCAATGTGCACGCCTGACAGTAACAAATTCCTACAGATCAATCACTCATATCCACTCAGATCATACTCATACCATCCATTTATATCCAAAAGATACATGAAGTTATGTCAACTTTTTCCATGACTAGCAAAATTTTAGTCTGTCTGCCTAAGAAATGATGAAACTGGTAATCAAGCAGCCTTAAACTTGCAGGATACAAAGCTAAACTCCTCCCAGTATAGAGTTTAGGTGCCTTTCCCTTTCCTGTATTTCTGAAAAACCAAAAGTTTTTAAAGAAAATATAAACACAGTTCCCCATCCCAACACACACACACGCTGCCATTTTTATCCATGTGAACAATTAATAGTCACACTCATGCTTAACGAAATACATATACAAAGGCAAAACACCACAGAACAAAATCCAAAATCCATTTCAAAATGAACACTACTGTAAGAAAATATAAACTTTAAAAGTTGCTTATAAGAAAAGTTTTCACCTCTGACACAAAGAGATAAAGAATACATTTAACTGTGGTCTTTTCTGAGTGCCCCTCCCATACGGTAGTTCTCTACTGATTTACTATTACATGGGTGGCCAGTTGTCTGGGGGAAAAAGAAAGCCAAGTATCTATTGTGATCTATTGCAGTATTTCTTAAAAAAAGCTTTTCGTAGCAGTAGCAGATAAATATGGACCCATTCCTAGATTAATAAAACTGTGATAAATGTAAACGTAAACGCAGGGCATGAGTTAGGATCAGTCTAACAACCCAAGCAAATTTATCACACATCTGCAAGGTTGGGGTTTTTCCTTTGAATGTCCTTCATTTTAAGAGACTGATGCCAAAAAGCAAGCTCCCCCCTACTGAACTTAAAAAAAATTAAAACTTAACAGGAGGAAATGTTTTGGGTTGTTTTTTTTTTTTCCCCCTGAACAATAACAACCCTCAAAAAACAACAGTGAAAAATTACATACAGTTTTTGCCTCGGTTGTTCTGATGTTGCAAGTATCTTCTCTCACATTTTTCTCTGTTTCTCTGAATCACTATTTCTTAGTTACTACTTCAGCCATTGTGCTGCTAATTTAACTTTATTTAAGGAAGAAGATAACACTGGTTTTCCAACAACTGGACTCTACAGTAAGGAGGGCGCAAGGAATGCAACTGTCAATCTGACACACTTTCAGTTTGATTAATCTTTTGCAAGGTTAATACCTTTCTGTATTTAAGAGTAACTTTCAGAGTAAAACTCTGGTTAACAAGCACAAACCAAGTCGTACTACTTGGCTGTACTAGGCTACACTTTGGGCTCTAGTCAGTGGGTATTTGTCACCAAAACTATCTGCACCTTTGGCTCTCTGTGCGTGCTCTTATCTGTTGATTAGAACAGCTCCAGGCTACTTTTCCTAACAAATTTGTTTTCTCCTTTCCACACAGATCATTCCTGTGTCAGTCACCCATTTCTTTCCACATGAAACCTCTATCAAGTTCAAATGCAGAGCTCCGTAAGTTTTCCTACAAAACCTGAATTCCTGCATTAGAGAAACAGAAGCACTGAACACACTGCTTGTATCTAACAGAGCACAAAGGGATACAGAATCCAAATCCTTCCCTTTCCCAAAGCAAAAAAAGCAATCTTAGGTAAAGATAAAAATGCAGCAGGTGCGTCCAAGCACTACATCTGAACTTTTCAAAATTTTAGTAAAGTACTGCTGCTGAATTTATATAGATTCACAAAAAAGTTTATAAAATTGCTATTAAAACAGCTACGGAAGGAAAAAGAAAGCAAGGAAAGTATACAAATTTTGCACGTACATTTTGTATAAGTTTTGCTAACCAACCACCAGAACTCTATGTCATGGAATGAAACCTCCACTTTTTTTTTTAGTATAATTTATAATTTTTATTTTATTCTCATTAAAATCAATAAACAGTGAGAGGTGGTCACTCAATGTTTTAAATATATTCTCTTAACATCATGAAGACTATTAAAGCTGAAGTGATATTTTTGACATCCTCAGTTTTTAATTTAGTAAATTCAAATGTATTACCAGAAATAAAAAGCATACTGAAGACTGCTTTCTTATACCTGACTGTATCAGAATCATATTATATGACACTCTTCTCATGCTTAGACTTCTTGTTTTTTCACCATAATGCTGAATTCTTGACAGCAGAATCCACCAAAGAAACATTTAGATAGATCTTTAAAGCGGACCTCGCACTGCAGAAGCGGGGCTTTGCCTTTACACGTGTATTGACATTATGCAGGCAAGACATTTCGGACAAGCGTTTTTTTCCTCACGTCTTTCTATCAACTGCACGCATGTTCTCAGACACGTGCCTATTTGCATTCTGAACTTGCTCACGCTTGAATTGTTTCAAGTACGGATGAAAGCCCCAAACTGTGTCTACAGTTGCCTGGAACTCATCCACTTTACAGCAAGATAAAAAAGTTACTCAAATGTCAGCAATCCACTAAATGCCCTTCCCACACACGTTCTCAAGGATTAAACAAAAGTGACTGAGAATCTCAGCACAAAGAATTACTGGCTCCGTCCTCCTGCAGTTGCACGTAGTAAATGAAGTCACACTGAGGACACCACAACTGAGAACACACCAGTCTTTGCACCAACCTCAGTTTTGCTGAAAATGAACACAGCCCGAAATTAGGTTATTCAAGTAACTGCTGGGAGCTGCTAGTTATGCAGGCTAACCATCCAGTTCAGTCGTACCACAGTTATTGTTAAACCACCATTGCAAAATACCAGTCAATGCTAGATCATCTGTACAGTTAGACAGAACAGGATGCAGCGATCCAGCTAATCCAAGAGTTAGGTGTTCTCTGCATTCACTCAGAGCAGCTTTAAACTAATAAACGTAGTTTATTAAATGTGGGCTCTGTGCCAGAACCAGCAGTGCCACCAGGAGGTCAATGCCGCAATTCTAAGAGCCTGGGCTCTGGAAAGAACATAGAGATCGGGGCGCTGGGGGGGCAGCGGGCCACAGCACCAAGAAAAGGTTTGGCAAGGGTCTGGAGATATTTTTCTGTGAGAAGACCGAACAAATGATTCTCCCTTATATTTTATAGTAAAAGTGCACCTAGGAATAGTTAAACATATGTTTCTCCCATATGAACTAAAACTAACATGATACTAGAGTATTTTAGCTACAAATTGCCTGGACAGCTCTACTAAATTTATTTTATTATTTCCTATGCACTGGTATATGTAAAGAAGCCTGCATAAAATGGCAAATAGAAACTGAAGGTAATTAGAAATTACAGATTGTACACAAGCAAAATTACTTAGACTATGTCAAACACCTACTGTCTTGAATGTCTCAAAAATAAATTATGCTCCATTTTAATTCCATCTCACATTATCGTACTGCATACATCCACGAAATTACAGTTCTGGTTCGGGTTTGTTTATTTAACAAAGCACCGTAACAGACTCTTTTTTCAGAGGTACAATCTCAGAAAAGGAAAAAAAAAACCACCAACCACTAGTTGTAAAATCATGACACAGACATGATTTACTTTAGGTCTGGATTATTCACAACAGATCTGTAGTTGTGTGCAATGGCAAATGCTATTTGAAGACGACAGGCAAATATCAATATCTAAAGTTCTAAACTGAGGAAGGGCTTTCCCCCTGCAAAGTAAATATCCATGCAGACTGTCTAAAGTAGGAGCTTAAGTCAAACACACACTTCTGATAAAGCAAACACTGAAACAACTGTAGGCATCATATCAATTTTGTGGAATTTCTCAAAAAATAAAAAGGAAATTTTAGTAGCAGTGAAAGAATACAAGCACTGAGCTTGGTTGTGGTAAGTCTCCCTTCTCCCAGGAAAGATCCACGGACCTCGGAAGAAAGAATGGGGCAGGGTAAGGAGGAAGTGAAAGATAATCAGAGAAATTTATTTATACCTTTACTTTTCCTTTAAGCGAATGAAATCTTATGACAAAAGGATGAAGTACATCATCTGTGGAAAGTAACACAAAACCAGAAGATATTTACTAATTTAACAGACAAACTTATACACATGGACAACATAGTAAATAAATAAAAAAAAAATTTGTGAATTACATCAACAGAAGAGTTAACTCATCATCCTTCTACTGCCACAGTTTTAATGGCCTTCTAGCCTTTGATTATTTGATGCAACATTTCAGCATAACAAGGCACACTGTGTAAGGCCAGACTGCATGACAACCAAACCTACCCCAGCTCAACACAATCTCATTCTTATTCAACAACAACATAAAAATCTCTTAGAGCTGAAAACTCACTGAAGTGAAAAATAAGTACGAGTTGAACACTTTCTTTTCAGACATCAGTTCCTTACACACAGAAACACCTTGCTGACTCACAGATGCTATGACGAATGTTGGATCCAAAACAAAAAACCCAAGCGAGCAACAAGAAGCTAGGCCTCTGAAGGCTATCTGCACCTTACACATCAGCATTAACTGTAAGAGCAAGAATTCCTACAGAAGCTGAAGAAGTCTTGCTTAAAAGACTGGAAGCCCAGATCAGTTAAAGAAAGAGGTGCAAGTCAAATACACAAAAACATTCACAGATAGTAAATGGTAAAATGCTTTCTTAGCCAAAGTTCCCATCCTAATTAGCTATTCCTAAAACAACCCCACGCAGAGACGATTAGAGAAGGCAAAGACACACCACAGCCACAGAGTCACTGAGGCTGGAAGGGACCTCTGGAGATCATCCAGTTCAAACCCCTGCTCAAGCAGGGTCAGCTACAGCATCCTGCCCAAGACCACATCAGTTCGATTTAGAGCATCTCCACAAATATGGGCTCCACAGCCTCTCTGTGCAACCTGTTCCAGTGTTTGACCACCCTCACAGTAAAAAAGTGTTTTTTTCTGTTCAGATGGAGATTCACTTGTTCTAATTGGTGTTCACTGCCCCTTGTGCTGTCACTGGGCACTAGCGAGAAGCCTGGTGACCTCAAACTGAGGCACAGGAAGTTCCGTCTGAACATGAGGAAGAACTTCTTCCCTCTGAGGGTGACGGAGCCCTGGCCCAGGCTGCCCAGGGAGGTTGTGGAGTCTCCTTCTCTGGAGATATTCAAGACCCG
>Ga0065711_1027671_pt1 | contig 46917 bp, 23 predicted proteins | sample Hoacrofraction12_FD_59098 | JGI IMG/M metagenome (GOLD analysis project Ga0065711, IMG submission 59098) | Hoatzin crop microbial communities from Cojedes, Venezuela - Epithelial fraction 12 v2 (version 2) | ecosystem: Host-associated > Birds > Digestive system > Esophagus > Crop | place...
CTGCCGAAGCAGGGTCACCTACAGCAAGCTGCACAGGACCTTGTCCAGGCGGGTCTTGAATATCTCCAGAGAAGGAGACTCCACAACCTTCCTGGGTAGCCTGTTCCAGTGCTCCATCACCCTCAGCAGGAAGAAGTTCTTCCTCATGTTCAGACGGAACTTCCTGTGCCTCAGTTTGTGCCCATTGCCCCTTGTCCTGTGATCAGCTTAGGAATACTCTGTTCCTTAGCTTAAATTGTTTACTTTTTAATTTGAAGGAGTAGGTATCGTATGAGAGAATTATTCATCAGTGATAGAAAATTTTACCTCCCAGCAGGTGTATCTAACTTATTCCTAAAAGGCAGACTTGTAATTACCATGGAGGACATCATCTTACGGTAAATATATTTCTTACTAGTCTCTTGAGCAGTCTTGCCCACTAGTCTGCGTTCATCTCGTGGAGAGCTGGTGCAAATGAAGGCCCTTCAGGAAATCCAGCTTGTGCTACAGAAAGCCCATGCTCATCTGCCTGAGAAGCAGAGACTTGTGCTGAAGACAGTCTCTTGTCCTTGAGACAACTGAAAGGTCATTCTCTCACTTCAATACCTTGTTTCTCGCTGCAGATTTTTACAGAATGTGAGATTTCACTGTATTTTGAATCTGCTGAGGTTTATGTATTTGGAACTATTCAGTTTTTATTGTGTGAAGTACACACAATTTTTTCTTTCAGCTTTTTAGCTAAGGAGAGATCACAACTCTTCTTTTAATAACACGGTTTCTTTGTATTTAGTAGTAATATGTCTTCTCCTTTTTGGGGTTTTGTTTGTCTGATTGCTTTTTTCTGTTTTCTTCAGACATGATCCTCCATAGAAAATACTTATTGATAAATACATAAATATTTATATACATATGTGTGCGGATATCTATTTCTTCCCAGTGGAAGTTGCTGGAAATTCTAGAATGAGACTAAAGTACAGGAAAAAAAAAAATCAAGAAAAACACTTAACATGTCAGCACACAAAAATGAATTAACAAAAAGCCATTAAATTTTAAACTTATGCAACCACTTGCATGCTGGAATATTAAAACCTTGCCTGCCAGCCATAACACTTTAGTTACATGTTCGAATATCACATATCTGCTCTGCCTTTATAAATGTTGTTCATAGGTGAACTTGAGTCTGAAATGAGCCACATCAGTTGCACCTATGGATAGGTAAAATCTATTTCCAAGTGAAAGAGAAGACGACTCTGCTTCTAACCTTGGGCCAAGTACAAGAAAGCAGGTTACGGTCTAGCTGCTGCTGAGTGCACACTATCATGAAAGGAGCACCAAATTCAGCTGATTCACAGATGGTACGTGGGCGCTTTCAAGGCTGAGAGCTTTAATAACTGGGCAAGAATATGTAATAAGTGTGATGGCAGAATGCAAGTAAATGGCAGATACATGAGAAACACATGATAGAAGGCAAAAAAAATGTAGGATAATGTAAGATGCAATATTAGGAAATGGCCAAATACATTGGTACAGAAAGAAACACAACTCTCTCTGGATTTCAGCTACCAAACAACTGGACTTTATTAAGCTGTGTGATCAACAATACATCATTTTACACTGATTGCCAGAGTACTAAAGGATTCTGAGTAATGAACCCAACAAAAAGTGAAGCTCTACATCTCAGCAAAACAGAGTAAATAAGCACCTAGAAGAGACGAAGTCAGAAACAGAGCTTGGAGAAGATAATTATGATTAATGGAGAAACGGTCGTATGAGACAAGAGGAGCAAATTCCTGGAATGGCATCTGTGGTCATTAAGGGAGGAAGATCCTGAGAAGCAGAAGACAAACCTGGGGTTTCTGTTTGTTCCTGCTTATTTGTGATTGCAGTTGACTGCCATAAAGAGAAAGGTGAAGCAATGGAGTATAACACATACATAATTCAAACTGAACTAGATACCCGTGGCATTTCCTGAGACAGGATGATGCAAAACAAAGTCACTATGTTATCACAACTGAAAAAAATGATATAGATATCACCTGCAGGGTGGGCACTGTGATGTGAGAAGTTCAGTGGTTCCATATGACCAGGACACTTCCCAACAGTCAGGCTTTTCTTACAGAACCTATCATTTTGTTATTTTTTAATTAGGCTATTTTAATTTATTCATGATTGTTATTAAATTTACAATACTTTTCAGTTCTTAAATAATTCCTATATTTTATCCTAAGGCAAAATCTCTTTAGCCTCTGGCACTTAAAGACTGCTTACTCATCTGCAATAACTACACTATCTGTCCTGAAACAAAAGAATAAGTATATGGCACCACACAGGGCAGATATCCAACAGTGCTATAATTTAATACGTTAGCCACTCACCTCAGGAAAATTGGATAACAGTTTGTGTCATTCATCAGTGAGGAAGTTTTACTTCATGCTGTCACTGGAGCATCTTTGTACTATCCAGTGACATCCAGCTCAGACAGTCATGTTCGGGGACCAGTTCCTCGTGCTTCTGCCCATTGAGACAGGCTCTTTCACAGTACAATTCAAAGCAAAAATCTACCGTAAGTGCTTTGAATCATGCACCTAAAAAGGCTTTTTCTGTTCTTTGATTAGAGAGGAAGCCTTAAAGGACGTAGCACACCATTCAGCAGGAGCGAGCCTACTTAAATGGAGTGATTAACTTTCTTCATCACTCTTCAATCTTTTTGCTTTCTACTGTAGCATTGGTCTAGATAAACCCTTGGATTAAGACTCAAGAATTAGCAACCTGAATAAAGCACATCATTTGCAGTTCATTTTTATTATTCTCCTTTCTCCTCAGGAAAAACTGTGTGTGCACTGTGGAATGCTTTGTTTCCTAAGGTTCAGTTTGAAGACATTTCTTTCCATTTCTTTTCTTCATTATTTTCTTTCTCTTAGAAAATATTTAGCCTGCTGTGTCGGTGAAAGCAGTCCAAGGTGTTAACTTGATATAAAGCACAAGTTGATAATGACTTTGATGACCCTTAGCTCACACAGGAAGCTCTGTCTCCTGCCTAAACAAAGGTTACTGATGTGAGACAAAACTTGTTTTCATTCTAAGAACAAAGTTACAGATCACAGATCTCTTTCTACAACTTTAGGTGTTCATTTTGTTTTTGTAGATCTAACCCAGTCATGCCAAAATAATACTTCACGATTTTTCATAGGAAATCCCTAAAGAACAGAAAAAGAAACAAATTTTCTCATTATGAGAATTTAAATGCTTTGCAGGGAGAGAACCATTACAGCTTGGAGCTGTTTAAAGTGTTTATGACAAAACTGCTCCACGAGCAGTGACCATGGAGCAGAGGTAAAGGCATACACATGCCTCCCACTAAGAGATGCAGAATGATTTGCGACCCTGTGGTTTGGGTCTATTGCTCTGCAGGGGAGAGTGCCTAGGTGGAATTCAGCTCCAAATTAATGATGCCAAAATTCAAATACCTGCATGCCAATGTCTGCAGGCACTGCAGCTCTCTAAGCTCTCATTTATATTCCGTGAAGACCTAATCAATAGAGTCAGTAGCATCTCGAAATCCATTCGGCTTACCCTGTGCTAGTTACCTGAATTCAATCAGCTGAGTTATCCTCCAGATCCCATTCACTGTATTGCCTAGATCTGATATGACTTTTGCTCTAGACTGTTTCTGCTAAAACAGAGATTTAAGCTGTTTTTCCAGTTCAGATACATGGAATAACGTGAGAGCTATGCCAGTCTGCCAAACTGAGGATGCAAGACCTTTTAGGATAGCAACGTATTTTTTTTTCAGTACAGCAATGTATTTTTTTCAGTACAGCAGAGCTCCCGAGTGCTCCACCTGAGAATTGCACCCAGCTTTCATTTCGTAAGAAACTGGTTGTCTCATTGCAAAAGAAATTCCAGTAATTAAAAAAACCACATTCCGTGTGGTCAGTCGAGGATCTTACCATTGAACCAGGCATTTATACTACTTGACTGTCATAAGACACACAATGACTTTTCAGGAAAACAAACAAAAGGAAAAATTCTTCAGCAAATTTCTATAAATGTTAAATTATTTTGCTTTATCTGTCTTCTGGCTTTATTCTTCTGCATCTACAGTTTACTTTTTCCTATATCATGTTCACTAATAACTAATTTGTACAGACATCTTTTACCTTTAGGGACAGAATCAAAAAAGGTAAAAGAGTAAGTTGTCCTTTTCAAGATTTTTGCCATTGTTGCTTTATTTCTTGCAAACAGTTCACTAAATTCCTGAATATGACCTTTTTGCAAAGTATCAAGCCTTCCTTAGCAGTGAGAATAGAATGAACATTCAGTTCTTTCTCATCTTTCTTTGCCAGATACTCTTTCATCTCACGTTCTCCATTAACAGCAAAAGTAGCTTTCCACACCATTGCTGTGTTTACTTATTTGGAAAATGCTTCCCATGGACACACTTCGGTAAAGGCTGCAGCCAGTGTCACTTCACGTAGCTTTAGGATTAATATGTTTTTTCTGCATAATGTAGAAACAGAAGGTGACTGCTTAGTTGGTGTCAGAGATCTGGGCTCAGTCTCCTTTTCTAGTAAGGATTCTTAAGTATTATTGGCCAAACTATTTCAGACTAGATCCTCAGAAAGGCTCACAATGACTCAAAATATCTGTGTGGGATTGAAATATCTGAGTTAGTTATTTATGATTTTTATCCTGTACATCAGAAGAATTAGGTTCCTTTGCATAAAAATGGGTTTAGCAATAGCCACTGTGCTTAAGCTATAGGGGTGCTTAACACAGAGTAAATGTTTTACTTGACATCACAAAAAGCTTAGAAATATCCAGTTCTTTTAAGTCCTTGAATGTCACTGTCCACTTGTGGATCTTTCCCCTTTATGTGTTCCTGGAAACAATATTCTCAACACTCAGACAAGATCAAGAGATCAGAGAAGGAAAGAGATGGACTGGTTTCAAGAAGGTCAGGCTAGGTTAAACGCTTGGTCTACACACTTCAGTTGAGTTCCTTTAAATGTGCTCTTGGAAGTAGTGTAGTAACATCGATGTAACTTTTCATTTGCTTTCCAAGGACTCTCCATTAGTCATTTGTCAATTGGCTTTTTAGCTCTCTGAAGTATTTTTCTTTTTCTTTCTCTTGTTCCTTTTTATTTCCTTTTTTCTTCTTTTTCTACTACTTTTTCTTTTTCTTATACTTCTTCTTGGTCTTTTTCCTCTTCTTTTCCTTTTCTGCTTTTGCAGGAGGACTTCTTAGGAATCAGAGAGACAAAGTTCCACCAGCAGAAAAGCAGCGATTTCCTGTGGGCAATGTCACTGCTAATATGAGATGTCCAAAAGCAGATGTTGGTTGCTTCAGGCTGCCCTATGATATTCTTTTAATCCTGGACAGTCCACCGTAGGTACTGGGTAAACTGTATTCACGCAGATACAGTTCATGAAGGTTTGGAGTTTGTCAACAGTATTGCAAAACTCATGCTCTCCTGAATAAACTGCACAATAACAGCCTTGCCCTTTGCACAAGGCTTTCAACAGGGCTCCAGCTGAAATAGCCATCTAATTCAGAACAGATGAAGCATAAAGAAGCATAAATATTGTACAATGACTCCAAGAATGATCATGCATGACTGCATACTTCCTAATTGTCCTTTGCTTGCATGCAGATTTAGCAGTGCAAACACCAGTGAGGTACCATTAGAACTACCAATATGCATTTATAAACTAACCACGGGAAACAGTGTAGGAAAGACACTTGAATATTAGTGCATGATTTAGACCCAAAAAGGACTATTGGAAAGGTACTAAAGTGTTCATCTGGCAACACAGCAGGCTCATTACATATATTATTTTGGGGGGGTGGGGGGGAGGGATAGGGCGGGAAACCCAACCAAAGAAAACCTCCAAAACCAAACAAGGTGTTTAAAAGCAGGAGGTAAAGAGAACTTGTGCTGCACATATGCAACACATGAGAGACTGTGCTGCAGTGAGGGTTGCCATGGAGACTGCTGGATGGCAGTAAAAATGCAATAGGATCTGAAAGTGAGGTGCTGAGAGCACCCCGTACGAACCCTCAGCTCCCACCAAAGTTGAGGCAAGTCGAGATCTGTCCCTGTTTATTGCCAAAGCAGTCTAGCACTGGGCAAGATGAGACTCAGATGGGCAGCACCCGTTAGCGGCAGAGGAGCTACCAGGAGCTATCACCTTCATAGGAGCTATTCCCCAAGAAGGCACCACTCCAGGAAGAAAAGAAGGATTTAATTATTGCTTAGCAAGAACGCTGCCTGTGTGACAGCTTTCCTTTTTCACAGTGAGGACTAAATTACTTAGCTTTTTTTTAAAAGAAAAATATCTTACCTCAACTAGTCTGGTTGGTGAATCATGAGGCCAATGTCCTATTCCCACCTCTCATAAAACCTTCCCTTTCTACAACAGGGAATATTGAATGGGTGTCTCCTTTCTTACAACTACAACTACACTGGAGTAAGGAGTGATAAAAAGGTGAGCTTTATTACTCTTTATGTCAAAATGCAGATGTGACAGCCCCATCCTCTGTTTCCAAACAACCATCCCAAGTAACACAGTGGTGTTACCGTATTGACAAGCACTTGCAGGTTGTCACACTGGGTTTATGCATCCATCTCAAAATATACGACTGAAATTCTGGCACTCCTGAAATGATATGTGAGTCCCTCACAAAGTGCAGTAGGGTCACATTTCTTTCATAAAATATGAACTATAATAGGAAAGATGCTGTTTGCATGGTCATCAGTCCTCACTGAGACTTTTGGGACTGATGCTACTTAACCCTGATCTTTCTTTCCTGACTCACATTCATGTTCACCATGACGCAATCACCCTAGATGTATGTGAGGATCTCTCATTCCTAAATCAAATCACTCTTTCTTAGCCAAATGGAGACATCTACTTAAAATCTATCTAATTAAAAATCAAACAGTTCTTTCAATGGGGAGGGTTCTTTCTTTTTTCTTTTTGATTTTTTAAATATTCTTCCTCTTTTTTATTTCTTTTTTTTTTTTTTTTTCTTTTGAATACACCTCTCATTTGGCCTATTCTTGAATTTCCTAGCAAGGAAAACTAGCTGGCCTCCCCCCATGCTAGATCCTGGGAATTAAACGACTTGTTTATAGTACAATAATCTAGAAGCTAAAACCCTGGAGGTAAACAGCGAGTGAATCAGTTTATCAGTATAGATACTATAGTAGCTTTCAGTGGTGGCTAAATTATATTACCACTAATTGCTTTTTAAAGCAATACTAAAAAAATGGAATTGCAATACATCTCAGTTTGCATAGCCTACAGTCCTTGAGAAACTCTCTCTGTGCAAGAAGCTGAAGTTTCTTCCACATGCACAGCTCGTTGTTCAGATATAGTTTGGAAGTAGTACTGCAAGAATTACGTCTTACCAAATGAAAAATTATTGGGATCACTTTTGGCCCAAAATTAAAATGTGTAGTTGATTAATGGGGCACGTCCATGATGGGGAAAAAAAAATCTATAACTGAAACCCTGAAATCTGAAAACTGCTAAAAAATTCTGAAAATGCCTAAGACCAGTTTTTCCCCTAACACTGTGATGGGTGGAGGAGACCATTTATTACAGCCAAGAAGTATATGTTTTTTTTCCTGTAAGAAAGTTAAATAATAGAAAAAACTTACATATAATTTATAAATCACTGAAACTGTTTCTTGTTCTGCCTGTGGAATAGCAATTCCTTTCCACATATTGCTAAGCTCTGCTTTCATTTTAGTAATTTGTTTATCAACATCTCTCTGAGTAATAGAATATTACTTCTTTCACATCATCCTATAATGCACACATAAATAAAAGATAGTAATCACCTGTTACCTGTAAATAGTTCTGCTTATCAAGTGTTGGAGGCCTTTTAGTCTGTTTTTATTTTTAAAAAATCCCATTTGGAATATTCGTATCAGTAACATACACTGCCTAACCCTTCTGAAATTACATATACAGATATTTCTTGTGCCAAAATTAAGGTGGTCTACGTAATCTAAACCCTGTATTTTTGCCCCTTTGTGTCTCCATACAGCCTTTAATTATATATGATTTTTTTTTCTCACTATAGGAATTCAACCTTATTCGGTCAGCATTTTGGATGGTTATTGAAGAAAGACGAGCAAGAGGCCTGGAGTTCTCACACAAAAGTTGGTCCGGATTCTGTAACTCTTTTTGAATCCAGCAGTTTCCAGATGAAATGCAGAAGCTGACCTCAGCTGGCCTATATTTGTTACATTAAATTATAATCCCATAGTTCCATTGATTTCAGTAGTTTCCTTTTTCTGTTGGTGGAAATGAACCTATTGAATTAGCATAGATAAAGTAGTTGATTTAGCAGTCCACAAAGCCTAAAAATTATCAAGCTGTTGCTTCAGTGTTTACTCAATATTCCATTTCTTCCTAATGCTTCATGTTTAAAGGTCCCTATTTTGACTACACAGTCGATCAAGGCTATTTTCACCCCTGCTAAATGGAATCAAACATAACACAATTTCTGTATGTTAATTATCCTGGTTCATGCAGTGCCCTGTGTTTCACGGCTTAGATGGTCTTCCTTTTTGACCTCACACCACCTAACCATTATAAAAATTCTTGTCATACACAGATGCTGTGAAAATCAAGAGCTTTGAATCTTTAATCCTGCAAAACTAGCTAGACTCAGAATCATGACAGTGCCCTGTGAAGAAACACATATTTTTAAAGAAGGGAACAACTTCGAATTTAGAAAATTCACACATTTTCTATTCATCAGGTTATCATTCCTATGTCAGACTTTGACAAATTTTGCTGGTATCTGACTACTATAACATCATTGAGAGTTAAAAATAATTACACATGAATTGTGGTTGCTTCTACCCGTTGATACTAATCAACTGCCCCACCCACCGGGGTTCTCAGTCCAAGCAGACTTCACTATTCAAGTTGTTGCGTTTGGCACCTTGCTTTGGTTTTATCATTCCTTCCATGATGTGTGGCTTGATCCTTCATATACCTGAAGCAAGATTTTTGTGCGAGGCTTTAAAAAGTCATTTACTTTATCCTGTTCCTGTAAGAGTTGTGATTTGAACAAGATATCAGCCCTGAAGTTTGTATTATTATTGATCATCTGTTTTTCATATCAACGCTTCTACTCTTCACACCCTCTGCTGAAAAAGTCACTCTAAACATTTGTGAAGGAATTCTATTATCAGTTTTAAATCCTTCCTTAAAACCTATTTTGTCCCAGACTACCCATTCCTCCGGTTTTGTAATGGCTACAGGGAAAGCTCTTTTTACATAGCTTTATAAATGCCATTTTAAATTCAGCATCTATGTCTTTACACTGGGAAAACCTGCCTGGACAAGGTCCTGTGCAGCCTGATCTAGGTGACGCCGCTTCGGCAGGGGGGGTTGGACGAGATGACCCACAGAGGTCACTTCCAACCCCTAACATTCTGTGATTCTGTCAAAACTCACCAGTGACTCCTAGTTGATCTAAAGACCGCAAACACCATAGGTAGACAATATGCTTTTTCTCCCTTGTACAGCTCCTTCCTACGCACTGATCTTTGATTAGAGCTACATGAGCGATTAAGGCTTGTACAGTGCAATTAAGACTAATATTAATAACAACATTGGTATAGTGATTCTCTAACAGAAATTCCCAGGTTTTTTGGTAGAAGACCTGTTACCTTAGCTATTTACATCTCCGCTGCTTCAAGGAGTGGAATAGCTACCCCAGGGAATAATGCAGTTGTTGATGAAAAGACCAAGTCACTTGCTAGATACACTTTTATTCCTTTCTGTGATCTATAAAAACATAGCACCACTCCTTACAGCTTCACAACTGTTCAAACATAAAGCCTGAGTTTCAGTACGAGCACTGGCATCTACCCTCTGGAGGACTCGGCAACGCGAATGCCTTGCTACAAAGGAGACTGTGTTCTGGAGTTTCAGCCTAGCAACCTCTACTTGGATAGCTGCACCGCTAAGAATTGTCATGGGAACCTGTGATGTGATCAGCAGACTATGACAAAAAATGGCAACTGGAAGAAGAAAAGAAGAAATGGACTAAAGCAAGCTGAGAACTGTCGTTGAAAAGCATCCTGGTAGTAATGGGAACTGTCATGGAATCCCTTGGTGAAGGTGAGGGACATATAGCAGAAAGGTTTGGGTTATTTTCTTGACACAATAAATACAGAAATAGGTGTATAAATAAAAGCACTGGGGAAGATTTCTAAAGATGTGTAGATCAAAAATCACTTCAGAAACGGTCACTTTCAGATCCGTGGGATGTGTTTGCCACATAACAAAAGATTGCTGTTCCTTTCCTGCGAGGGAAAATGTGTGTTTCTTTCTGTAAGTTAAGCAAATGCAAAACAACCGTAGATTCCAGGAAGCTGCAGCCAGACCAGAGACAACTGCCAGATGGGATTCAGGCACACCCCTCAGGCGAATACATCATGTTACATGCCAGTTATCAGTGTCGGAGCCTGTATGTGGTTACTCAGTTTCCTTAATTGTTCTACAGGAAAAAGACATACTTTTATCTTACTTATTTATTTTATTTTTCTTTTTGAGGTGGAAAAATTTCCTCCTTCATGAGGAAATATGAGGGAGGAACACGTACAAAGCTCTTAAGACATCAAAAAAGTTAAAATGTGCCTGTTCAATACAAGCATGAGCCCGAGTCAGCACAATGTGGTACTCACTTTCCTAGGCTTATCTTGAGCTGCTTCAGGGCACTTCCAACCTGCCAGCTTAAATTAAAAAATGCAGCATACCCTAAACAAAATCACAGTTCCCCTACTCCTTTCATTAGCTACATACTCTGAGGAGCTAAAATGGGACAAGAAGCAGGAGTAAAATACTGTGGAAGAAAGAGAATTCCCAAACTAATGATATTGATATGGAACGTACTAGAGTAATTATAGTAGTTCACCACAGAGCTTCTTATTTAAAGAAACTAAGGATATGTCTAAAATACAATGCTGACTGTGTCATCAGTAGACCATAGGTGCTCCTCAGTTACCTTTAAAGCAAACTATCCCATTTTGTACTCTCACATCCTTATGGATATGAACACCTGAAATACATAACTCATAAACTGTTGTCCTTCACAGAAATACCTATTAGAAGTAGGGAAACTGCTTTGTCATAAGAAAATAAGATGACAGCTCATACTAATTAGATAATTTAGAGTGAGGAATGCATTCTTTCGGATTTTTTTGTCAGGATAAAAACCCCACAATTTTTTCCCGATTAAATAGTTTCACAGATAACATTAGATATCCCACTCCTTTCTTTGTTGGGGAAGAACTACATAGAAAATTATGTGTAAGTGTAGCCCAGCAGAGAGCAGGAGGGTAACAGCCACAGTTGGAACCTCTGACTCTTCATAGAACTGCCTAAATTTTTTGAGATTTTCTGTTGTCCTGTGCCAAAGAGCTGTTTTTCCTCATCCTTCCTGCTCTGTCCCTCCCATTATTTTCACCTCAGGATCATTCCTGTCCAGTTCTCTATGTCCTGCCTTTGTACCCTTCACATAGTCCCCCATCCCTGCTCCCTCTTTCTTCTGGTCCCACTTCTCCATCTTCTTCTGCCACCAAATATGATGCTGGCTGACATCAGACTGTTAACTTTACTTGCTTTATCATTTGAAGCCTGTCTGGCCTCTGTCTGTAAACTCTTTTGGGAAGAGACAGTCTTACTTTGCATTGCAAAGCACAGGTCTATTCTGTCCCTTCAGCATGATGCTAATAAAGAGCATTCAGAAGATAGACAATCTCAATATGCATTACAAAAATGAATTAGCATTGTAATGAAAATTTAGTAATTGGAAAACTACTAATTACTAGTGCTGTTGGCTATACACCTTGAATAGTATTGGAATAAATGTTTGATGACCAAGACGTTCCAATGTGTAATGTTGTCTTATACTGGAGTGCTTCTGCCTTCTGCAGCCTCCAGAGTACACTAAATCAATATCTTCTATTGACTGTGCGAAGCTATAAATGCCCACTAGACATTGCTCCCTCCTTCACTTTATCACTTGCTTCCTCACGCCTGGCCTCATTGCTCCTCTGACCCTTTTCTACCCTTCCCACACTGTTGCCGGTCCCTTTTCTTGACAAGGTAGGGTGTATATCTATTCTATGTTTAAACACATTTCTTTTTGGAAACTAAATATATTTATTGATTTATTCCATCTTCCCTTTCCTCCCAGCACTTTAGCCTAAATGCTGAGCATAGTAGAAGTTACAGCATCTGGTTCTGTGTCCTTTGTATAGCAGGCATAAACTTTGCAAGAGGATCTTCTTCTTATATTGGATCTATTGCTATACCAATTATAGAGAGCATGAGTCCTTTACAATTCCAGTACAAAACTCCAGCTGTAGTAAATCATGTTTTTCATTTAAAATATGCCGAGTTATATTCTCTTTTTGTCAATCAAGGTGGCAGGTCACGAATCAAAGGAGTCAGACAGACTTTGAGCTGACTTCAGCTTTAGTGTGTGAATTGAAATTTCCACAAGAACTAGATAATTCTCTGCTGACTGTAGACAGTCCACCCTTGAATAGGGAAAAGGGTTTGTTTACAATCAGAATATCAATTTTTTAGTTTTGATCTCGTCTCGATAATTTTCTAGTTTGGCTGATAATTTCTTAATGAATTTTTGAAAATGAAATTAATTAATTAATTACTAGAAACTAAGTGGTTTTTTTTTTTCCTTCCAGCTGCCAAGTTAAAATCCATATGTTTTAAAGGCAGGTTGATAATGATGTTAATTTTCAACTGTTATTATTTTTATAGTGACTCAGCAATGTCCATTGCATTAAGTGGTAAGATACCCAGATCACAAGAAGTATAAACACATTAATCCAAAGGATTTCTTCAGACAGCTTGATAGGAAAAGGAGAAGGTGTAAATATAAAGGCAAAGGGCCAGAACAATGTTTCATACAATACTTTTTGCTGTGCTGGAGAGAGAGTCCAGCTAAAGCATAAATTGTTTTGATACTTAAGGATTCCTAAATTGATTTAATCTGTACGATTTAAGCTTTGTGCTTTTGGTCCTTGGAATTACACCCACTGCTGATGTAAAATTTTTTCCTGAAGATTTTCTGTAGGTGGACATCAATTAGAAGGAAGCAAGAATTACCTGTGTTTAGCATTAGTGGCATATAAAACTGACTCTAAGCCACTGTCTTTCGCTCCATGGCCTTCCTCCATGTATATCTCAAACTGCAGAGCTGAGATGCAGTGTTCTGTCTTTTGAGTTATTATCTACCAAAAAGACGGCTTGCCAAGTATGCCTCACTGGCAGGTATTTTCAGAAAGCCTTCCATTAAAAGATAATGGGACAAATTTACTATTCAGTCATATAAAGGCACAGCCAGCCTGTGCCACTGGAGTTACTCCATGTATAAGCTGAAAAAACCCAGCGGATTGTGGTCCATTATCTTTAGGATTAATGCCTGAATGACATAACTACAATAGATCTGACAGCTTTTCCTGCTAATGTAATTGTATTGCATTGTATTATGAATATTATTAATTAACACTCCATTTGCAGGTGATCTAATCAGATAATATACGCCTTTGAAAAATGTGATATTGCCCTACTGCAAATGGATATTTAAGCTGACTTGTAGAAATCTATTTTCATTCCTTTTTATTCCAATATTCCTATTTCTAACTTCATTGCTTCAACATTTGGCAGGGAGCACTTAGACTGTGTGACGCATCCCGTGATCAGTATCCATGGGCTAAAAATCTTGGTAGCAACCAGTGTGAAAACTGCAGGGTTTCCTCTGAAAGTACCAGCTCTCTGTTTGAGCTTCCTCTCAAACAACATCTCTGACAAGCAAAAAGAAAAAAAAATCCAACAGTTTCACTAAAATGCATTCATGTCAGCATAAGTGAGTGCTCATAAATTTTGATGGGACATGTATGTAGATGTGAATCAGGAAATAAAATGAATGATAAGTGCAACATAATCCATTTAGGAAAAGTTCTTCATTTATGCAAGAATAATAGAGTCTCAAATTCATGATTAATCATAAAAATTATGAGAGACCTTTCCTCCTCCTCTGCCAGTATTTCAACACTTCTTGCTTTGTGTTAAGCTATAATTTGTTGATTAAATTAACATTTTCTATAGGCATGTTCATGGAATGAGCAGCAAGGGTTATTATGGTCTTAAAGCAGTTTCCCTGGCATTTTACAAGGCAAGCATAAATCGCATTTCATATTTCAGAGTTTCCACTTCCCTTGAGGGCCTTCAATGTGAAAAGTGCTAACTTAAGCAAAAGAAAATGAAATGCCTGTATTTTTGGAGCACTACTGCAAGAGGAAAGTAACTATATGTGGAAGGAATATTTTGAACAAAACAGAACGGACACTTTCACCCTAGTTGTGTTGCCTAGAACTCTGTTGTTTCTTTGATAATTATAGAAACATTGCAATAGTATTTACTGATTTACCAACTTATTTTACTGAATGCTGTACTCATTGTTCAGAAAGAAGATTGAATCAGGTATAATTATGGTTAAGGAAATGAATAACTACCTATCTAGAGTATGAAATTGCCAGCCCAGATATTATCAAGCAGTTGGAACTAATCAACAGCACGTCAGATTAACAGCTAAATATTACAGTGTCATTCTTAGATCATTATCTATATAAATATTCATATAGAGAAAGCAAAACTGTATAATCAGAGTTGTGTGCTTACCAGAAAAATAGGGACAAAGTATCACCAATGAAAAAGGATGGCCGTAAGTATGCACAGATTATGTAAACGGTGATGAAAAACTTTTCTTTTTATACAGAAATTTTAATGGCTTAACCATCACATGGGTAAAACATATTTCATACTTCCACCATGGGGAAAGCAAGGTCTGTATGGGGACACAATTGCCGGCATTTTGATTTTCCCAGTTATGAATACATGGGGTATGCCTATGCTACAGAATAAATTAAACTGTAAGGACCCTAAAGCTATGGATGACTCGAGATGGTTGACTGACACCGTGTGATGCAGTATCACGAGGAGATACTAATCAACATCCCAAAGCACTAAATGCCAATCAGTGTCTGAGGTAACAAGGTCTGTTTCTCGGCATCCATTAAGACACTGTCAACAGTATGCAGATACAGCTATATTTCCACATCAACCCATAAGCATTATCTTGGATGTCTCTGGCTCATTTTCTGTACTATGGTGTAGATATACCTATAGCTGCTTGTCTAAGTATCATGTATTTGTTTGCCAGACACAACCTAATTTATTATGCTGCTTGAATGTGTGTATAGTCCATGTGGAGCGCATCTGAGATCATCTTAAAGAGTTAGACTTGCCATGCATGCAGAGAGATGATTTGCAGCAGAAAAATCAGATTTGGAATAAGGTTCTGATTTATCCATAAGACTAAGTAGGATTGCAAGTTTAAATCTGCTGCAACAGCTTGCTTGTTTCCACTATGGGATAAACAGGAGCACTGAAAAAAAATGAAGTACTCCAAGACGCTCTCATCCCAGAACAGTCAGTCCTGGTTATTACTACACTTCTAGAGCATGATATCTTCCAGAATGCAAGTGGAATTTATAGGCACTTTGAGTGTCTTCTTGGAAAAAGAGAGAAAAAACATGTCTAGCAGGGCAAAGATTTGCCTTGCATAACCTAGTGATTTTCCAAGTCTGCTATAAAAGTTAGGTTACATTCTGCACAATGCTGTCAGGTTGATGACAGTCAGAACTGTTCTGCAAAACAAAATGAAAATAAAATATCAAAATGATGTTGAAAGAGAAGAGATGGTAGAGTTTGTTCTGGATAGTATAAATCTTATGTCAGTGGTCCACATAAACATTAAGAATAAAATATGGACTTTGTCTATCTGGACTTCTGTAAGGCCTTTGACACGGTCTGCCACAACTTCCTTCTCTCTGAACTGGAAAGATACGGATTTGATGGGTGGACTGTTTGGTGTATAAAGAATTGGTTGGAAGGTCGCAGTCAAAGGGTAGCGGTCACTGACTCAATGTCTAGATGGAGACTGTGACAAGCGGTGTCCCTCAAGCGGTCTGTACTGGGACAAGTGCTGTTTAATATCTTCATCACTGACATAGACAGCAGGGTCGAACGCACCCTCAGCAAGTCTGCAGATGACACCAAGCTGAGTGGTGCAGTCAACACACCAGAAGGATGGGATGCCATCCAGAGGGACCTGGACAAGCTTCAGAATTGGTCCTGTGTGAACCTCATGAGATTCAACAAGGTGAAGTGCCAGGTCCTGCACCTGGGTCGGGGCAGTCCCTGGTATCAATACAGGCTGGGGGATGAAGGCATGGAGGGCAGCCCTGCTGAGAAGGACTTGGGGGTATTAGTGGATGAAAAGCTGGACATGAGCCAACAATGTATGTTTGCAGCCCAGGCGGCCAACTGTATCCTGGGCTGCATCCCCAGCAGTGTGGGCACAGGGCGAGGGAGGGGGTTCTGCCCCTCTGTTCTGCACTGGTGAGACCCCCCAGGAGTCCTGCGTCCAGCTCTGGATCCCTCATCACAGGACAGAACTGGAGCTGTTGGAGCGGGGCCAGAGGAGGCCCCAGCAATGATCCGAGGGCTGGAACCCCTCTGCTGGGAGGAAAGGCTGAGAAAGTTGGGGCTGTTCAGCCTGGACAAGAGAAGGCTCCAGAGAGACCTCATTGTGGCCTTTCAGTATTTAAAGGGGACTTGTAAAAAAAGATGGCGACAAACTTTTTAGCAGGCCCTGTTGCAACAGGACAAGTAATGGCTTTTAACTAAAAGACAGTTGACTTAGACTAGATATAAGGAATAAATTTTTTACAGTGAGGGTGGTGAAACCCTGGCCAAGGTTGCCCGGAGAGGTGGTTGATGCCCCATCCCCGGAAACATTCAAGGCCAGGTTGGACGGGGCTCTGAGCAACCTGATCCAGCTGAACATGTCTCTGGTCCTTGCAGGGGGGTTGGACTAGCTGGCCTTTGAAGGTCCGTTCTGACCCAAGCTATTCTATGATTCTGTGATTGTATATTACTATCTCAGTTGCTCTTCATTTCTTTTAGCTTCACTGGGCCAAATATGATTCTATGATTATAAATTCCAATTACCTGGAGAGGGAGAGTGGGACGGGGAGCTAAGAATATGTACAGAAATAAAACTTAAATCTTGTCGGACCTAGAAACAGCTGCAGAAACTTCATTCCTATAAAAAGTTATTACTAATGCTTTCTCATTTTTAGACAAACAACTGTGACGTGCAATGACTGGGATTAGTTGTGGCAAATTGTTATAGATAAGAATGCCACCTTACTATATGCCAGTGGAAGTGACTGAAGAGCTTCAGCATGGTCTTTTTTTTCCATATATAGGATATTTTCTTTATGTCAGTTTTGATCTTGTCTAAGAGAATTAGTTGTAAATTTAGAAAAAATTGCTTTGCTTGACATTCATTTCTTCATTACCAGAATAGATTTGGAGTACTTAAAAAAAGCTTTCATAGAGTGACTGCTTGAATGAGTGAAATAAAAAAACCAGTAACAACAAAAAAACCTAAATACAATCAAGAGAGATTATAAATGTCTCACTAAAATTGATGAGAACAGCTCACTCCCCCTCATCAAGATCCAAATCCTTAATCCCAAAAAGGAACAGGACATCAAAAAGCTTCCTTAGAATTAACACACTACGAAATATTTCCTTCCAAGCCCATGCAACCAGAAAGGCCCAGCTACTGCAGAATTATCAGTGCTTATTCACTAGGAATTACACTGACTTATATCCATGCATACGAGAGAAACAACAGAAGTACCAGGTGAACTTTTCCATAATATTGAAAACAAAGAATCCTTTGTGTAATGTTTACCACTTTTCAACTTCAGTAGCCATTTCAAATAGTATAATTTTGGTAACTCATGACTAAGAGAACATGGTAACAGTCTGCAAAGGGTGAGACCCCATCTGGAGTACTGGGTCCAGCTCTGGAGCCCCCCAGCACAAGAAGGATATAAAGTTGCTGGAGCGGGGCCAGAGGAGGCCACAAAGATGATCCAAGGGCTGGAGCACCTCTCCTATGAGGAAAGGCTGGGAGAGCTGGGGCTGTTTAGCCTGGAGAAGAGAAGGCTGCAGGGAGACCTTCTAGCAGCCTGCCAGTACCTGAAGCGGGCCTATAGGAAAGATGGGGAAAATATTTTCAGCAGGGCCTGTTGCAACAGGAGAAGGAGCAATGGCTTTAAACTAAGTAAGGGTAGATTTAGTCTAGATCTAAGGAAGAAACATTTTACTCTGAGGGTGGTGAAACACTGGAACGGGTTGCCTAGAGAGGTAGTGGAGGCGCCGACCCTGGAAACATTCCAGGCCAGGTTGGATGGGGCTCTGAGCGACCTGATCCAGTTGAAGATGTCCCTGACCACTGCAGGGGGACTGAGCTAGATGACCCCTAAAGGTCCCTTCCAACCTAAAGCATTCTATGATTCTATAATGCTATTAGGACAGGAGAGTGAAATTTTAGGTCCTTCAGGGGAGCATAACTAAAAGTAAGGGAGTGAAATTAAAACTAGAATAATCAGTGGCCTGATCCTCTAAACACCCATCAGCTGATATCACACTTCTTATTTTGAAAGCCCCTAATTAATTCCTGCCTCTGCTTTTTGGTAACACTCATCAGATATTTATGGAGTACCATCTATTCCTCGCTCATTGCTAAGTGAAGCAATGTCAATGGACTAGTTTCAAAGCAAACGTGACTCAGTATTACATGTTTACAGAAGTCAGTTTTTAGGCTATCTAGCAGCTTAATAGGAACTGACTTTGAAATGTGTCATTTTGTGTATTAATCTTCCAAGCAAAGTGTGAAAGCCCCAGAACTGAGGCTTTTTGAAAGGACTTGCAGTGAAAAAGCTTGGTGCAGTGGTTTTAAAGGGCCTTCAATTTGAATATTTTTCTATGCACCCTCCAGCCCATTTGCAGACCACCACGACCAACCAAACAATTTCCAGCGCATTATTATAGCTTTTTTCCCCAAGGCAACTTGGGAAAACTCTGCTGATTATGTGAATTTTTCAGACAAAGGCAAGAGTCTATTCTGTGCCACTGGTTTTCTGAGCTGCCCCACAAGGTGATAGATGCTCCTGTAGAAATGACCCAGATGAATTGACTAAAGGCTTTCTTCAGGTCCCTGGGAAAGGCGGTATGCAGGAGCAGCACCAGGAAGATTAACCTAGCCTGCCACGCCATCCTGACCTAGGTCGAAGGAAAGTGCCTCAGACAGAGGCCTCCAAAGATCAGCTTGCAAAGTAAGGCACTCTGGCAGAAGTCTGCTGCTGGATGAGATCTTTCCAGGCTCTTCTCTGGTACAAAGAGAACAGTGAACACAGGTTTTGTGCGGTGTTTGATTTATGCATGTATGGTCAACTGTACTGAATATGTGCAATAGAAACGTTTTTGCAATAGCACTGGCATCTTCTCACGTCAGAGTGATGTATAAGACCTCCTTTGCCAGATGTAGAGAGAGCACAGTTCAGGCAGCAGCCCATCAGCTGTAGCCGAATAAAGTCTTATCATCTGCATTTTACTGTGGAAACACCAGATCAGAGAACTCACATAAATTACAGAAATTTCAGATTAGATGTTAAAAAAGTCTCTGGCTTCTAATGAAACCTCAAGCCTTTGATTTAAGTCCTCCTCAAAATAGCACAGTTTTTTATCTGAATGATTGCAACGAATAATAGAGTGGGATAGGTACGCAGTTCTCAGCTGCTGAAAACTGGGGACTACTCACTTTTGGGAAGTTTTAACTTTCTTTTTTCAATTCTATTTTATCTTTCTTTTTCCTCTTCAGGTGTATTAGCTCCTACCTAAATCCTTCACACTGCATTTAGAACCAAATAAAGCATTAATATGTTCATCTGTGTGAAATGTTCTCTTAACTATTACCTCGGGCAGTCATTTAGTTGAATCTGATAGGGGAACGCATTGACATTGTTAAGGTTAATGACCCAATGATTAACAATACACATTTTGCAGCTCAATGCTTCCAGTCATTGTTTCACAGAATAATGTGAACAACGACATGTATATTATGCTACAATATCTCGAATGGAGTCTTTCTTTCTAAATAATAAGTGATGTAAAAGAAATCACCCCATGCTCAGTTTAGTAGTTCTAAAAGATGGACAAAGTTTTATACTTATCAAAAACGTGAGGAACTTCACTAAGCCCATAGATGGTACTATATTAATCCTGATTAGCTCATAAAGTCAGTCAGCTTATAATTTGTGTCCCACTGCATTTAGCTAAATCATCCACAATTTTAAAAAGATACTTTTTATGCTCATAATTACGTCTTACTAAAGCTGTAGTGCTATATTGGATCATCCACAGCACAGATCTGATCTGAACTGATGATCCACGATTGCATTCCTATCCAGAGCACACAATATAGCTTTGATGCTGACCATGGGCAGACAGCTGTATTTGGCATAAAAGCAGGCCAGTAGTGAAGAGCAACACTCAGTCTCACATGAGGTCATCTAGATCAAATTTACCTTTTTAAAAATTTTAAATAAACCTGAAACAGGAACATGAGTGTGTGCACCATGAGGCGGTGGTGGGTTTCACTGGTGCTATACATGTGTACCATCCTCTGGAAGCAGAAACAGTTTAACAGTTGTGTCTGAAATAGGGTTCCTTCTTCTTGAATACCATAGTCAGTGGATATTTTTCACTGTCAGTTTTTCTGTAGTAGAGATGAGCAATCTCAGTTGGTTGCAATTAAAAAAATAGAATTTCCCCTCTGAGGTTTATGACATTGTTTTGAGAGCACTGATATCTGAAAATAGCATAACTACAAGAAACATTATTATTATTATTATTTCAGCAATGTGATCCCATTTGAGTATTCCAAAATAATCTGTAAACATGAAGTAATTCATTGAGCTTCACAGCACCTCCCTTTTCTTATTAGCATTGTATTAGCAATTTCAAGTATTTCACAGGACCTAAATGTATGCTTGGACTTGCTTATACTGAATAATTTTCAGGTTAATTTTAGGCACAACATAATGAACTGAGCAAATAAATAGGGCAGTGGCAAGTTTTGCTGAGGAAGGACAGGAACCAAATTATATGTTTAGTTGTATCTGTCATGAAAGCATCGTAACAGATTAGTGACTACATTTATTTGTATTTATTTACTTATTATAAATTAAGAGGTGAGTTGAGACATAATTAGCTTACAACATATCAGTCATATTTGGTTTCTAAATTTTGGCACTTGAGTGTTCTCATTTTCAGGCCTGTTCATGAACATGTTCTGGTTAATTAGTGGAACAGGTAAGTGTTCACAGTCTCTGAAACTTTTAATAGTTATTTAGGTGACTAAGCATGGACTGAAGCAACTTTCTTAATTATTCAGTTAAACTAAATGGAACTCTGGCCCAGATACACATTTGCATTTACATGTTAGGACCCTCCAGCAAAACATACACACTATAAATTACACAGTAGATACAAATGGGCTACATTATTAGTCCTGGAGAGTGATTTTCAAGTGGAGGAGTCCATTTCAGAGAGGTATTGCATTAAAAAAGGTATGTCTGTTTTCTCAACCATCCACACGAGCCTGTGCCATGCAATACTCACCTTTCCCTCATGCTGGCTTATTCACTATAGGCTTTTAGAGGTCTAAGACTTCAGGAAGAAGATTTGTGAACTGAGGCTTGGGAAATTACCATTCCTCTACATCCCCCTTAAGTACAGTGCTGCATATGCTGCACCTGGTAGACAGGCAGTAGAGTGAAGCATTCAAAAGCTATCAGCATCAGAATGCTCTACAGTGCTGTGAAAGGTCATTTGCTGAACATTAGATGCAGAAGGTATATGCTAATCCATGCCAGTCGCTCATACCGAGGAGAAAATTGCATGAAGAGAAATAGCTCTCTTTCATAAGAAGATGGGAATGAAAGGCTACAACTTGAAGGCATGGATTAAAGAAGAGGTAGGAGATAAATTCTCTCTTCCATGCTTGACAGATGCAGCAGATGTAGCCAAGATAATAGTAGTAAAACATACCAAAGACATATAGCTGTTAAGCAAAAATGCCTTTTTGTTTAATTCCCATGATTCCTGCTCTCTTGCTCCTACAACCTTACGGAAACAGACAAGGCCACCTGAATCATTCATGACTGGTTTTGAAATGATATCTTAACAGCTTTTTTACTGGCTCTGTACCCTCTCACTATTTGCAACACTTTCCTCATGAATATGTAGCACGTTTAATGCATATGCAGATTACCTTGTTCCCAGGGCAGGCAATTTTGAGTATATTTTTAAAGGTTGTCTTTTAAAGAAGCAATGAATAGAAGAAATCTCTTGGGTCATCAGATTCTTTCTAACATGGACAATCTCATCCTCAAGTGCTTTAAGCAGATCTATTTCTTTCTCAAAGTAGTTAAATTTCTAACTTCTGCTACTCTTGTTGGAAATCTGTTCCAGACTCTTACCACTCCAATAGTTAAGAACAGCCTTCTCTCATGTGTTACATTCTTCCATCAGCCTTGTCTTTCAGTCTAAACAGTCTTTTCCTGCTCATAGGAATTTATGCTACTGCTGTTTCTAGATGTGTCGTCATTGATCAGCTGCTTTTCATGGGGCTAAGCAAGCAGCTATATGACTTCCTCTAACACACTGTCCTGACATCCCCGCCAGCAGCTCAGTGGCCAGTCTCTGGATCACTTCTAGCCTGAATTCTTCAGGGTGGGTAGAAGACAACACTCTAAATGAGGCTTCACTGGTCCTTTGAGCACCAGGGTTAATTCCTGCTGGTAACAGCTATCCCCGTTCCCACAAGGAACATCCCATCTGAAGGAGTGACTCGTCTGACCTATTTTATCCATCTTCTTCAGGATGATACAAATGCATTAGTGGTAGGATCCAGATGTCTATGTACAAGCTAGTCACCACAGTACAGTGCATCTGAATCCTACCCATCTCTTCTGGATGGCAGAAGTGATATGTAATCTTATATTCTGTCCCAAAAGCAAGACATTGCACTTGGTTCTTTTTCATTTTATTTCACTTATTGCTCACCTGTCCTTTAAATTAATAACTAAAAAAATGAGTTCCAAGGTGTTTCTTTGGAAACTCCCCCACTCTCCTAGACTACTAGATTCTTTCAAATTATTCTTATAGTCATTTCAATGGATGACACAAAATTCTGTCTTCATCAATGTTTACTGAGTTCAAATAATTTTCAAAGATTTCCGAACAGCCTTTCTTTTTAATAAAAGACCTTTTGCCTCTCAAACAGTGTTTTATTTTCCCCAAAGTTTACTTTTTAAAGTGTTTTAATTAAAGAGAGAGAAAAAAAGCCACTTGTCTTTAAAACAAGGCACATATATATACATATCCAAACTACATATTATAAGAGAAAGGTCTCTTTCCTTTGCTCTAACTGTAGAATTTTTTTGGAAAAGTTCTAGTAAGCATGTCCTAAAATTTTAAGGGTAGAAAGATTCCAGTCGCAGTGCTCAGAAACATGCTCTGTCACTGGTTAATTTACTAGGATAGACACAGCATCTGACTCTGACCAAGTCAGTGATAATGTGCTGCTGGACACACAATTCTCAGTTAATAGCCATACCTTAAATACTTAGAAAGCTTTTTATATTATAGTACTGTTCAAGTGACCTTCTTGGTCAGCGCATAAGCCAGATCACTTTTCATATAAGAAAATGTTAGGAAGATACTATTATTATTATATAATGATATATGTATGCAATGCCGATTAAATTTTGTAAAAGCAGTTTGTAATTTCAATCAACCAAGAAACACCGGAGATTGTGAGTCCAGTAACATTCTTGTGTGGAACTTCCAAATCAGTGAGTTTTCTGAACTTCCAAGACTTTTGAGTGTTTATATTACAGACACGGTCCTCACCATAACAGGTGAGATATATTCCTTCACACAGACTCACATTATCAAACAGAGAATTATATATTATGTCAAACATGATGGCAGGGACCAATATTCGGACTGTAAAGGAAAGTACTTTCAATAATAATGTCCCTCACACTTTCTGATGGGGCTGAAGATAGAAACTTTTCTTTGTGAAAATTCAAGAAAGCCTGGCGTGTTGCTTGGCAGGTTTGATAGTGACCTCTGCAAGCCCCCTTTCCTCATTTTTACTCTTTTTATTTCTTTTGGAAGAACACAAATACCCAATAATTCTCGGTATTCACACCAAACCAGTGTCTCACAGAACAAGTATTGGTTTTGGATAACACAGTTTCCTGCCTATTTGACTATCAATTCAATATTTGTCTATATTTGCAGTCCCATTTTTGCAGAATCTGTTGAAGTTACTGAAGTCTGCAATGATCTAAGAAGGTAATTTATTATACTTTCTCTCAAGATATTTTTGTTTGTTTGTTTTGGATCATTACTGAGGTCTTTATCCAACATCAGTTGTAAAAATATTTCACATATTTACTTTGAATAATGAGGTATCTTGCAGGCACTTTTTAATTTTAATGCTAGAACTATCAAAGTAATATTCATATTAATTCTGGGTAAAAATAAATTTCTATATATCGCTTTGAAAACTCCTCACAAAACAGGAGATAAATTGAACTTTAAAAAAACCTCAAAATTTGCTACAAATTTTGCTGGAAAAAATGTTAGAAGGTCCTGATCTTTTTATTTTCAGTTTCATATTTGTATTACTATAAGTGGGCTCTTTTCTTTAGTAATGTTACATTCCAACTAAACAAATTATAAACTAGAAGCATTCCTCTAATGCAGAATTAAAACAATTAAGAGAAAAGACGCAATTCTGTAACTTCCTAACAAGCACAGCTTTGCACTGTTAAGCACCTGCCTATCCCAGGACTGTGGCAGCTATAACGTACGTGAGCCATGTTCTCCCTTACGATCTGAATGTTGGTTTGCAAAGAGCTTTTGGTGATCTTGCTGTTAAAACTGCTCTCTGAATATCCAGTTATTAACAAAGAGTGTTCGAATTTTTAGCAGTCCAGATTTTAAAAAGAGGTGGTATCAGTGATATTTCGCTTGTGATCTTTCCTTCTTCATCCAACAGCATAAGTGTATAGTTGTATACAGGCCAAGTTCTATCTCTTTTTTTTTTTTTTTTAACATTAAAGTAACTTGTTCGTATCAAAAGTACGCATTATTTTACCTACTGGGGAATTTTCTTAGTCCCTCACTCTGTAAAAGCTAAATATATAGCAAATTTAACTGATTTTTATGATTCTGTATAACACGTGACTCGGATAGTGCTAAAACCTTTGCAGTGCTGGAGACTAGTTAACTCTGTCTAGCAGGGTTTTTGCAGCAGGATGTGAAAAGTGGGGAATCATTTATAACAATACATTCACCAGACTTGGCTGGTGGCAGCTATTTAAACAACAGTGTGTCAGCAAGTCAGTCTCCCTTCCATCACATAAGATACATAATACACTGTGCTTACAGGAAGGGTTTTACTCTCTTAAGAAAACATGTGTATCTTTAAAAAACATGTAAAGTATATCTAAAAACCGCATTCTATGGTCATGCCACTGCCCAACAGAAGCAACTGGCAATTCACATCTAGGACAGATAGTTTGGGTTTTCATCCTTTTTTTTTCTTCTCCCATGAAGTATCACATGCTTTCAAGGTACAAGGTACATTTGACAGAAAATTCGGAATTTTTTTAAAATCTCATTGAGATACAGAGAATACAGTATGTAAACTGGAGATCATGGTTCTACAGTCTCCCGAGATTCATACTGTTCAGTCACAGGCTGTTGACCATATTTAATTATCACTGAAAGTTAATATAAAATCTAACAACAGCTACCTGAAGCTTCCATTAAAATGTCCTGCTTATTGCTGATGCTTCACCTCTGCTAATGACCTAAAAGAATCAAGCTTTCTAGATGTAAAATGATTTATTACTTTTAAATTAATTCTATCTCCTTACAAGTGAAACTGAGGAACCTTCCCGTTTGTTTCACGCTGGCCATTAGAAGGACAGAAGGAAGGTATGTTTATTCAGCTCAAACTCCTGCTCCACTAGGCATTCCGGCGTGTATAGCACTCAACAAACATGACTGCTTTGAAAGCAGTATCAGAACTCGACATGGAGAAGCACTTCTGTGCTACTGACTCATTGCACTGTGCACACCCAAAAGTCCCAGTTCAAGACTTGAGGACTACAGTCAGGGGTGCAGGAAAGGTTATGGTGAAAAAATGCAGGAACAGCTAAGATTAAGAAAAGTTCATTGCTGGTATTACTGAAATAAACAAACAAACAAACAACACAAAAGGAAAGCATCAACAGTTGTAGAAAATAGTCAGTATACATGTGCAAATACAACATTTCTAACTCAGTTCTGGCTTCTGGCAATGTTGAGGATCTAGCATTTTCTTCAGCTATAGTAGAACAAAGTTCATCTACACCAGTAGTGGCTGAATGTTACAAGGTTTTGCTAGGTGATTGGCTTAGCTGTGCAGGCCACTGCAACAGCTCCACAGCTGTCACTGATCCTAGCTGCTCAGCAAAGGTTAGGACAGATGAGATGAAATTCTATTATGATAGAGGATGTGAAAACACACAGTGAAGACCAATTTAATCAAAGATCTGTCCAGAAAGAAGTGCTTCACCGAGCTAGCAAAATTAAGGTTAATCAGCACCCTAACTGGGACCCACTTCTAGATGGATAACATGAAACAAATCTTAAATGCCACTCTAAGCTGCCTTAGGTGCTCCACTATTAAATCCTTTGCCTTACTGCCGAGCTCTTCCACCCAGCATTTTGCTATCTGAATAGATCAGATAGACAAAGGATACTGAAGGTATGTGAGAGAGAGTTGACTTGCCCCATGAAGATACACTGCAAGGTACATTGAGGAGAAATCTTCACCAAAACTGTCCATAGCTTATTTCACCGTCAATGATGACTACTCCTCACTTTGAAAGGAAAACGACTAGCACATCAGCCACACCGATTACTAAAACAAAGACTTCAAAGCAGTAGATAAGAACTCCCTATTTGGAAGCATGGTCATGTCAGTACAGATAGTGGGGCTTTTACTCATTTTTAAATGATCTTCTATCACAGGCAAAAAAGCTGAACACCAGCAAATAAGAAGCAGAAATGCTAATCACAGTGAAATTAATACTGTCGTCATCAGAGCAAGTAAAATGCCACTTTTACTTTAACAAGACTGTATAAACAAATTAATTCTAAATGAGGCAGCATCGTCCTCCCAGTTCTCTCGCAGAGTTGCGTTCTACCTTCTGCTGCTTTTCTTCTGTTTGGAAATTTCCTTTCAGGAGGGAAGGGAAGATTTCCACTGTGTGAAAACACCACACAGTAAAACACATACAAAAAAAGAGATGAAAACCACATGGGCTTGAATGCATCTTATTCAGCTTTAGAAAATTAACTCAGGCATCCGGGTTTGGCACCTATTCACCCTAGACTTTTCCTAGAAGAAGATTTCAAAAGAAGGCAAAATGGACATTTCTGAAGTGTGAATTAGAGCTAGAGGTATATACACTGAGTCCAGAAGGGGCCTGGGGTTCCAAGGAACATAAATACTTCCTTGCAAAGGCCTGGAGTTAGACAGGATGAAGTTAGGCCCTCCTGCGTTTGAAGCACAGCCCTCAAGTGTGGCAGATGACATAGAATGGGACTGTGCCGTAGCTCAACATCAAGAGCTGTAAGATGATTTGCATCATGAAAGTAGGAAGGTCAGTAAGGCGTGATGATCCTTATTTTACTATTATTTTCCATATTATCATTATAGCAAAGAGACTCTGAGACCACACTGGGATGTTGAGAAGGTGCTTATTAAGAAGCTTTTGTAGTCTAAACTGACAAGGCAGAAAGCAGAGACATTATCCCTATTTCAGAGGAATTAACCTGGGACAGGAGATGAAGCAGTTTGCCTTAGGTGACCCAGAAAAACAATTGGTGAGCAAGGAATACCTGACAGACCTCCTGAATGCCAGTCAGACCCCTCAACTACATAAACTCCTGTTTCTCAAATTCTTCAATCATCTGGCCATGCACTATAAGCTGGAGGTGATTAGACAAGATGAAGGAAAGGAGTGGAAGGCAAGCAAGGAGATTTCCTGCATTTCTGCCTCTTGCCTTTACATGGCTAAAGAAAAAGCTTTTCCTATCTTTGATTTTCACATCATAGTCTATGAATTTCCTCTTTTTTCCAAGAACATCTTTGATTTTTTACCTCCCTCTTGCCTTCATCTTTCCCTGCTCAATTTCTCTATATGGTTCATTCACAGTTGCGTAGCAACAGCACATTCCTTAAAAAAAGAGACTTGCTAGATATAAAAGACTGAATGAAAACAGTGGGTTGTACAAGGTCTTAACGAGACCATAAAATGACCATATTTTCTGACTAGTTCTTTCCAAAGAAGTAACTGGGGAAGTGTGTGGACTGAGAGGACGTAGGAGTCAAAAAGCATCAGAATTGTTGACACTCGTTTCCAATTGTCCTCTTCTAGAACCCTAGGCAGGGTCCTCTGTAACTTCATGTGTTTGGAAAGACCATAGAAGAGTGTATGATAAAAGAAGGAATGAGAGTTTAAGACCCAAACAACTAAGGAGAAACCTGTACCATGGGAAAAAAGAAAAACAAATAAACCTGGTATTTTTGCTCACAGCCATGCTTAACTCCTTCAACAGCCCTAACTCTACCGCTAGCTCTGTAACTTTGAAGGATTCTTCCCCAAAGGCGAGCTGCTTTGTTCAAGGACACATGTGAGCAAAAGCAAGTCTTAAATTCAAAAGTTATCGATTCTTCTCAACGTATAAAATAGTCACTGGAGATCCCACTGTGATACATTACTTACTATTGCAGTTTAACAGCATTTGTCATAGACAACACTGAGTCAAGTAGGATACTCCAACAAAGGCCAGGCTTAAGAAAGTCAAGCAACTTACACACATAAAATGTTAGCCAGATATTTGATAACATGTTGTTGTAGCAGAGTAGAAGATCAACATTATATAAAAGATAATAGTGAGGATCAAAATAGTCTTGTCCAATTTTTAACAAATATTGTTCTAAGATTTCAAACCTAATGACATAGCATGTCATGTCATGTTGTTGCAAATAACATAAGCCTGTCATATAGAAGTTGACATAATTTCTTTAATCCATAAGCAATTCCTTGCTTGCTATTCCTCAGCATGTGAAGTGCCTTTCTTCCATTTAGATTGATCACTTCTTTCACTCACTCAGTTTGGTGGAAAAAGAAAACATGCAGCAGTGCAGTAAGAGCATGAGAAAGGCCAGATTTCTGAGTAGGATGATACCTTGTGATAGATCTGACTCTTCTATGAGATGATCATGTGTCAACACAGTCAGTATCCACGGCCTTGATCTACCCAGCCTCAATCATTGCTCAGGTTCTCAGCAAGCAGAGGAAGACCTTTGTGCATAATGACAGAAGGAATGAAATGAACATTGTGTCAGGAAAAGGTTCAAAAGCAGCTCTCTGATGATATGAGTAGCAGTGGCAACTATGAAACTGTAGCTGTGCTTAGATTTAAATTTTCTTCCAACACAGCTACAGATGCACGATAAGATACAAAGGAGTGTCTGTCCTGGCCATAAAAGCTAGAACAGAAATAGCTAGATACTGAGAGAGATTGGAAATCTTGGTCAATCTGATTTTTTCATCTTGATCTTATCTTGGTCTATTAATTTAACCTCTCTGATGAATCCTTTCCTGTAAAGCAGAAATAGTCTAGTTCTATTTCAGGGAAGTATGTGATGAACATTTACAAAAGTCTAAGAGGATAAAAGCCAGATTCAAGTACCAGGTATTAAATGAATGGGATGAATTAAGAAAAAGTCTAGAGACCCATACCCCATCCTTCTCTTGCACTATTGTGAAATTTTCCCCCATCCTGACTTTAATCTGCAATCACCAGCAGTCAGATGTTAGACTTGAGCTGCAGACTAGCAATTTTTCCTTTAAAATTTTCTAAAAGAGAAAAGGTTTTATTCCTTTCTATCTTTTATGGGAAAAGAAGATAGTGGAACATATAAAAAATGGAAACATTTTTAATTGGATGCCAGAAAGTCCAAAGAAGATGGGACCTGGAGTCAGAATGGGATGAAATGGGTGACACATGAAAAAAAGATCTGTGTGGGAAGGGATGAAGAACTCAGAAGTCACAAGTCTGTAGTAAATCTTTCATTAATCATGATCCCATATAATTAAAAAGGAATTCAGAAAAGAGATTAAATATTTTGAGGGAGCTTTAGGATTAACGAATTCATGGAAAGGCTGACAAATAAGACTAGTACAAGGTACCTGACCACAAGTTATTAGGAAAAAAAGATCAATTGTCTGTAACATAATGGAGTCAGGTAAAGTGAAAAGGTTTTTAAATGCAGGAGACTGAAGACACTTAACGGTGCCACGCCTGAAAAGAGAGTACTGGTCCCACCCAGTGTTTGCCCAGGAAAGCATCTGGTAATCCCATATGTATAGGTATGGAAGAAAAGAATCAAAGCTGAAAATTAATCATTGAAGACACATAAGCTAATATGCTACATTAAATCCAGCTATTTTGCTGATCTAATATACAAAAAAGAAAACTGTAAAAAGATTGGGGTTTGGTAAGGAATTTATGACCCCCTCATAGCCATAGGAAGCATAGATATTTGATTTAGACAAGAACAGAAATGTATCAAGTCATGAGACCTGCAGGAGTCAAGCGTGGCAAATTTGAGTAGACTGAGAATGCAACAGCTGGAATTTTCTTTTGGACGTGAATGGAAATAATTTTTAGATTTTCATAAGAAACTAAGACGCACAGACAGCATCAAGAGAACTCCAATTTAAAACATCTGAACATATCAGAAAGCTTCTGAAGACCCTTAAAGCCTAAATAAGACAGTACAGGCAATAAAATCTCAACTAAAGATGTTCATCAGCAGGCTAAACCACATCTCCATACGACTGATGCTGATGATATGGTGCAGAAAATGCAGACACTTTATTGTATCTCCCACCTAAACATCCTCACCTCCTTCACCTCCTGTCTAAAAGTCACATCCTAGATGGATTTTTATCAATTGAATCTAGATACATACAGTATTTAAAAAGTGCACATTCTTCTCTGAAATGCAGTTCAGTCATTAGATATCTACATGCACTTTTACATCTGCTGAGCATTGCCCTAGTTTGCCAACTTCCAGTACCTACTCTGCTAAATAAAGTCCTTCAAATATTGCTTTGTGGGTAAACGTGATGCTGGTGCAGAGGAAATTACAACACTAATAAATTAATCTCTCTTGATAACATGAACACTGATTAAACTATCTATGCTACCCTGCCAAGAACTACATACAGGACTACAGTTTTATTTTAAGAGCAACAGGAGCTAATCTCTCCAGATCTATGTCTTCTAGCAGTAGTGAAGTATTTCATTTGTTCACTTTGCCCTGTCTTTTCATCTAATCTAAGGCTGTCGACAAATGTTGTGTTGGTTTGTGAATACAGAATACTGCATGAACTCACACTGAAGACATTAAATTCGTATCAGTTGACTACTGAAGAACCTTAAGACAGGAAAACTAATTTCAGGGTGGCATTCACCTCCTGGGACAAAAATCATCCTTTCTCAATGTCTATGATGGGTGAGGTGAATTACCTTCTGGAGGTGACTAGTGCTCTTCATTGACTGCAGAGAAAGTCTACAAAACTAACTTAAACTATACACTGAAACTGTAGAAGGCTTAAGTACACCCTTAACAATTCCTGTTCCATCTGTGATTTCACTATGATTACTTCTTCATCCTATCACCAACTCTGTGAGCCATCTAATCTTTTAAAATTATGAATGTTTTTGCATGAATTATTTGCCATCTCCAGTATGATACTCAAAAAAAACCAAAACTAGCAGAACTCAAATCTGTAAGTACAGCACTGAATGTGAAAAGAGCTCATAAATAAATAGCACCAAATTGCATTTTTTATAAACTCACTGACATTTCTGTTTCCTCTATGTCCTTATATGTAAGAGAGCAACTTTACTGTAACGGATCATCTCATAACATTTACTTTGGTGTTTGATTTAATGAATCGTGTTTATTCTCAGAGATGAGCTCTCCAGACGAGCTCTGGAGAATCTTCTGTGGCAGCTTAATACATAACAGCCCTCAGCTCCCTGTACATCCATCTATTGGAGTTTATCACACCCTTAACATAGTCTAAGAGACGACATCCCAGTGTATGTGCTGCTGCATTTAATTGTTCAGTAGCTGAACTTATAATCACAGTGAAAATGAATTTGCACTGATGTGGTGGTCTGTGAAGATAACCACTCTTCTATACAGAAAAATTGTATTTGGCACAGATAAACACGTAGAGCAGCAGAGGTAGTATGACCTATTCCTCTTGCATTAGTTTAAATGGTTCATTTAGAGGCGCGAGGGTGTAAGGAAAAAACTGGAACAGCTATCACAGAGCAGAGAAATTGGATCTGTGTGATAAACGTCAGAGCAGATATGGCAACAGGACTAATCATAGCTAACAACCTTCTCTAGTACTGCAGAGGATTTTAGTTAAGAGAGTGAGCTAATGTTATAACAAATTAGCACGACCAGGAGAATTACAAAATATAACACATAGTAGCACTAGTGATGCACATGACCTGTACACTTGAGGCTTAATTAGTGATTGGCTGTAGGCCTGAATGCAAAAATCAATCTGTGAACTCCCGACTGGGGAGACTGCCACAGCCGCGGATCCCATTGCTGGGAGAGGCAAGTTCCTGCTTTCTGCTTTTGCAGGCCACAGAAGTATCTAGTTAGGTCTCCAATGCGTTTAGCCAATTTTTGTCTATCCAGCCATCAGTAAAGTCATTGCAGCACGTGTGAGAGCATTTGCTCTCTCTCTCTCAGTCTTGACAGTAACAATGAGATTTCTTTCAAGCTCATTCGGTGTTTTGGATAGTGACTAGGGTAAGTAATCACATCTAGACAGCACCATGCCACTGCAATGGGATTGCTACTGCTAGCTGGGATGAGGCTAGTTGGCGAACACCTACACACATTAAAGTGTACACTTACTCCCTGGTGACACCGAATAGGAAGGAATTCATCTCTATTTGAAGGCCATGCAAATCACAAGGTCAAGGGAGGAGTACAGACTAAATTACGACTCAGAGAATAAAAAATAAAAAATGCCCTCTGCTCAGGGCTTTTCATGGAGGTACAAAGTCTAATCTGTGAGAATTCTCATGTGAAGTGAAATCAATCTACTCTGACACCTGATTCCTTTGGAATAATCATTAGAATAACAAGTGGAGAGGCTGGAATGGAATGGAACCAAAAAGTCATTTCTGTTTCAAGCAACTGCCAAAATACCTATTTACCACTGAGACTAGAACAACACCGAAGCAGCTGTTGTGATCTTCTGGGTAAATAATATGTGTTAAAAAATGTATAAACATTTATACATGTTTACCTTCGAGACACCAGCTTCTCTGAAGCAGATATTTCCCTTGCTGCATACATAATACATGCTTTGTTTGAAAAACTGCCTAGATTCATAAAGGGAGAAAAACCTGTAGAGCACTGTACATATACAGTGCTATTCTCTCTTGTAAACACACAGATGGTGGAGCCTTAACATGTAGCACGGCCTTACATTCTGCGTTCAAAGTCGTCAGCAAGAAGCTCAAAGAGTTCCTGTAAGTCTGGCAAATACTGTTACCTACCCATTTCTAAGAAGGGAAACGATTTTGAAAACTATTCACTGAACTGCAGGCCTTCTTTTGTCTAAGTCCAGTGTGAGCCACAGCAAAGACAAAGTGAAAACCTCCTCAACCAGTGGTGGTCCATAAGGGTTTCATCTCTTCGTCCATCACCATTAGCAATAGGCATCTAGACTCAGCTAATGGCTGAGGGTCCCTCCATAGTCCAAAAAGAATGAGAGAGATGCTGTCTGCAGAGCTAACATAGCAATAACTCATTATAAATATTATCACAAATGACTAGCTTATCTACTAGTGGAAAATTACATTCAGCCAATGTATGTGTCCAGACATGAGTTCAACCCTTGCTGCTGACCACTGAGCACTACTCCAGTTGATCAAGATGTGAAAGGGTATCTGATCTTCCAGAGAGCAACTCTTGCTTCGCGTACAGAAACTTGCACAGCATTACCTACTTCAGTCAGATGAGACATCTTGACTCAGAAGTATCTTTGTGCCTCAATCCAATCCTGCTTAAGATCCATGGGATGCGGATCTTTTAAGAATGTAAGAGAAACTCTTAAAACAACTTTTAAGAGTTTAAGAGTGTAAACAACGGCTCTATAAAACTTACATGGAGAGATACAACTCAGTTTTCTTCTGCATCATCTTACCCACTCTCCAAACTCTGATTAGTAAACATCCATAAAATTTGCCATGTTTGGTAGAGCGGCCTACGAATTGCCTTAATGGAAGTTTACAGTGGTTCAGGCAAAGCAACATCGCCTCTGATGAATTAGACAAAGGTAAACAACTTGATGATATGGTAAGTGGAATGTTTTCCCTGGAAAGAAAATCTATCTATTTGTCCATCTATCTGCCTTTTTACTGATATCTGTTGGCAATTATTTTATATTCCCAAAATTGATATTTAGAGGTAACTATTTTACTATTTAATCAAAATAAATTCATTTGATTGTCCACACCAAAAACCTCCCCATCGTCACTTGGCATTTCACATGCAAATCTGCAATAACAGCATATAAATGCTGGGTCCACAGCAGCAAGGGAGTTCAAAGGTAAGGCATAGGAAAAAAAGTGTCAAATGTTTTTTTTATCAGAAATCTCCTTTACTGAGGAAGAACTAAACACACATCTATTATTCTTACTATTTCCTGCTCAAGGCACAAAGACCATACGACAGTTTACAAGATGTGTCCCTTGCAATTATCCTGCATCTTGTTCTCTTTTAATCCACTTGCATGATTTCAACAAATTGATCAAGCATTTTTCCCCATCCAGCATTCCTCTCACTGCCAAGGTGCCATTATACTCTGCAGAAAGACCTAAACGAGTCCCCAGTTTACAATTAATGGAGCTTTAATTATTAATTGATATATTATTGATAAAACCATTATGAGAGTTCATGTCCTTTGTACCATTAATAGGGGGGAATCCTATGGTACATTTTTACACATCTTTATCTGGGAGATCTTCTTCTTTTCTAGTATGTATTGGATTAGTTAGGGGATACTCTTAATAAATTAGTATTATTCCAATTGCATGGTAACACAACTATAAAACAAAATTATCTACGTACTCATCAGTGCAAGGTTATGCAGGTAACAAACAGAAGAACTTCATATGTCCTAATGATGCTGACATCAAATTCATTCTGCACTTTTTGTGTGGACAGATGTTATCTTGCTTTACACAAAAAATGTTTCACAAAATCTATCTACCACTGTTAAAAGACCATTGGTTATTCTTTTGTGCATGGAAATTAACTTCTGCATGAGAGTATTTCTATTAAATAAAACCTGATTTTCAGAACAGCAGAACATGCACAACTCCTGCTGGAAGTCAGCTGAAACTACTGATTACCATCACCTCCACAAATCACTAAGTCAGTCCTTGTTTGCTTGTTTATGAGTTCAGGTTCTGCAGAAGTGTTTTCACCTGAGAGGGAGCTCTGAAGAGCTGAGCCCTGCAGTGGAATCACTGGGTATAGCTCTGTTTTCTATTATAGGAAGGCTGTTCTAGATGATCTAATGATTTTCTCTGGCATTAGTCACACTGTGCTCCTGCAACAGCCTTTAACAGTAGTTAGCTATACGACAAAATTTTATATGGCAGGCAGTCAAGAGTACCCAGAATTCATGAAAATTGAGGGGTATAATTGTGTCTGACCACATATGACAGCTCAGAAAGCAGTGCACTGGAGTAGCTACAGTAAGTGCTCACAGGCTTGTTAATTTGGTGCAAAATATATCAAAGTGAAACCAGGAGTTTGCAGGTAAGGAATCAGGTAACAACAGCTCTGGTTACCAGTTGTTTTGCCTATGTATTCCTAAATAGCGTGTTCTAAATAAGTATTGCTATACAGCTCACGATGCATATATATTTCCTTGTGCACTAATCACGACAGGGGGAAAAAACAACAGGCCAATACACTGCTGATGACAGTGATGTTCAGATTTGAATATAACATATCAACTGAACACAAGAAAGTGAAAATATTGAGGAATATTTAAAGAAAACATTAAAGGAAAGAAAAAAACTTTATTATTGTTCCAAATTCATAAAATCATAGAATCTTAGGTTGGAAAAGACCTGTAAGATCATCAAGTCCAACCATCAAACCAACACCACCGTGCCTGCTAAACTACATCCCAAAGTGCCACACCTACAAGTTTTTTAAACACCTCCAGGGATGGTGATTCCACCACTGCCCTGGGCAGCCTGGTAAAATGCTTCACAACTCTTTCAGTGAAGAAATTTTTCCTAATATCCAGTCTAAACATCCCCTGATGCAACTTGAGGCCATTGCCTCTCGTACTATTCCTAGTTGCTTGGCTTAAGTGAATTGCGAACACATGCATTTTATGGCTAAGATACTAGGGTTTTTTGAAACTTGTATAAAAATTTTATATTATACCAAAGTTTTGGATCATTCTGGTCTCTGAAGAAATGAAAATTCTAGGATCTTTCTGCAGCTGATGTAGTTTTTGTCAGTTTTGTTTGTGCTTAACAATTTTGTTGACTTTTCCTTTGGAGTACTGGAAAATTTTTTCAGGTGTCAGAGCAGATCAAGCAGCAGGCATGTCCAGACTCTGGTCAGAGGAGTAACGTGAAACCTCCATGCTGCTGAGATGCTGGCTAAAAATTTTCATTTAGCAGCCACTGCTTCCAGCGGTCAAACATGTCAGCTGCATGTGGTGGGAGATGAAGGAAATTATTCACTGAAGAATTACGGAAAGGAAGAATTTCCTGACTATAAATACCGACTGCCAATATCATTCTATTCCAGACTTTTTCATCAGTGTTTTTTACTAACAACCCTTCCTTAAATCTCTCATATTCAGGAACAAAAATAAGACTAGCTTTTTACAGTAGCTCATGTCTGATAATGCGCAGGAGCCATAGAGATCCATTTAAATTCAAACTTGGCACTATGTTTGAAAGACAGAATATTAATGTGATATCCAGGCTAGAAGGAATGCAAATAACCATTCCCATTGAGTATTTTCTTATTATAGTCACATGTAATATTTCCCTAGAGCTAGAGCCAAGCTCATGAGAGCAGAGGTAGGAGAAGTTAAGGTAGGGGGAGCTGACAATTAGCAAGGTACCATGCTAAACTGGCTAGAGAAGCTGTGGAAAATATAAAGTCACATTTTCTTGAGGGAGCTATGCGTGCACACTCCTTACATTTTAGAAAGCTGATGTTCACCTCCAAAATAAACTTGCATCTTAAGGGAGTAATCCTATCCTTGAAGACAAAATCCCTTCACTCACACTGATGTAGCATGATTACACTGAGCTATGTCATCGCCTATGTAACTGTTGAGTTTACTGAGAATATCTGCTAGAAATGCTGAGAAATAGCTACAATGAATGAGTTATCATATAGTCTTTGCAAGAACTGGGCATACCCTCTGAATGAAATTTATAGACATCTTCCGTAAGTAGTATATAATGTTTTGATCTGCTTACATATGTTATATCTCTATTAGGGACAAGAACTTGATTGGATATACATCATTTAGCTGGAGGCAATAAGGATTCTTTCATAAGAAGCAAATATTAGTTCTTCTGCCAGTCTTATTCTGTGGGTCTTTAGCACTGGAACTGCACTCTTTTATTAATTTAGGAGATAATTGAAAGTGCATTTAATAAGATTCATTACCCTTAAGCAGTACATTAGTTGTTATCGCTAATAAATAATCTAAAAAGAAAAAAGAACTCAAAGAATTTATCCAGTTTTATATCCAGCCTTTTTCCTTAAATGAAAATTTTATTAGTGCAATTCAAGATAGCAGAAACTACATGACACAAGACAGCTCTAATGTACAAATTCGGACATTTTACAAGCTTGGTTTGACTTTAAAATGCCCACTTGAACATTGCAAGTGCAAATTGCAGCCCTTATAATTTAAAATCTGAGTCACACTGATGGAATTGACTAGCTCTGCAGTGCAGGCTGAACGCGTTTGAGCTTTTGGGAGCAGCCACATTACAGCTAGAGTCATGATATTGCTTCTTCCCCACCCTTTTGGAGAGCAGGAGTGAAAAAGATGCCTGTACTGTATCAGGTGCTATTTTCATACCTATTATTTTAGGTACAAAATAATCTGAGCATCTGATGATGAGACATGGTCTGGCTTCCAAAAACATCAAAGGCATACATCTATGAAAAACCTACAAGAGGCAACAAATCTCTGTAGCATATGCCACTAAGACTTTCTGTTTTGTAAATCTTTAATTTTTTCTTGGAAAAAGAAAAATGAGCTGTCCTCTTGCACCATAGAACCCTTGGATCCTCTCCTCACCAGAAAGATAAGTGTCCTCAATTTCAGTGTTTTGTATAGGGGATTAAAATTATTCCCCAACTGTCTTACTACTTTCTGAGTCAAAGTTCTTCCTCCATCACTTCTATGCTAATCTCCCCTCTCAGTATCTTTTTATAGTCTTTTGTTTTCTAATTAGTTTCTTATTTGTACAATATAGAAACATCAATCTCTTTTTCCCCTTTTCAGGATTTTATGTCCCTTGGCAGTCTGTCCGCTGAGGGCTATTCAGCAGGAATCATAAGCTCAGCATAAGGTCAGTTTTCATGCAAGAGGCACAAAACCGTTTGCCCTGTGTGAGTCACCCAGCAAGTTAAACGCAGAATCAGCATTCTGCATGGACGAGCGGATGAGACACCTTTTTTGACAAATCACTGCAGAAGATGCAAAGGTGACAGCAAAGCATAACAAACTGAATAAGTAGGGGAAGAAAAGAAAGGTTATTCTTTGTGCCAGGAATGTACCAGAAATATGAAAATATCCAGTGGCTCCATTTGTTCTTAAGAATTATGTCTCATAGAGACTTGTACTCAGGTGTCCCATCTAATCCACAAATGCCTTCAACAAAACCCACTAATTTCATACGAAGGCGTTTGGGTTTTTTGCTTTAAAATAATTTTAGATTATTTCTAAAAGAGTGGAACAAATTCACCAGAAAGGAAAGAGGTTATTCCTTCCACTTCTGCCAAAGAATGCACTTGAAAGATGGAAGGATTCAAATGACCTCAAATGGGACGACTCAAACGTAGCACACCTGTAGTTTTGGTGTGTGTCTTCCTGAAGGAAAGGGATTCACATCTGATGCTGTTCCCTCCTTCTGTAGTTGTCTTTTTGAAAAGTGACCCACATCTGCACAGCTCCCATAGGAGAGTTCTAAAGCATTTACTTGCAGTAAGTTCAAGCTGCGGTGCCTAGATATATTTCACTGGAAGATAAACACAAAAATACTGTCCCATTATAGATTAAAAGCATAAATTGGGGCTATTAGTATTATACTACTTTATAGGGTATGATGAGAATGACTGCATTAAAAACCATTATGTGCTCCAATGTTACAAAAGCAGAGGCCCAGTAAGTTCTAAAGAAAAGAAAGGTCTAAAGCTGTTCATCCTGCAAGGAGAATCCAGTTTTATGAGGATAAGGTTTATCTGCACTTCGAAAATGCAAGAACAGTGTCATAAACTGCCTCTTATAAACACAGCAAATGCATGTGTATTTATAAAAGGAATTGTGAGTCCCCAAAAGTGTCCCCATATATATCTGCCAATCAATATAGGTGGCAGCCTGTATTTAATGGGTAGGCATGTGAAAATCAGGTTTCATGCGTGGTAACATTGTGCAGCTGCTGATGTCTTGTTGGCACTGGTTTCTGATACAGACACCTGAGGTGAAAAATGAGATGCAGTTTCAAAGATATGAATAAATTCTGATTGTGAATTATTCCATTTAGCTGCACAGAGGAAACAGCCATGTGAGTAGGATGTTTTCTGAAACTCCCTCTCACTGGCTTTGTTGCGACAAAATAAATATATTTAAGTATTTTTTGAGATTGGAACAATTTCTGCAATTCTTCCTTTTCTTCACTTTTAATTAAATAATGTTCCAATTAAATTACAATTAGATTACTTCAGGGAAAATAAAAGAAAAAATGTTGAGCTCCAAAATGTAATTAATTTGAGAATTTTTTATCTTTTCCCAGAGTTACAGGACATTGTTCAGAGGAATTATTCATCTAGTCTTCTGGTTATAAATCTTTAAAACTAACAAGGTCAAGAACAAAAATATCATTCCCCTTCCACTTTAGGAAAATAACACGCACTCATTCCTCCCTAACACTACCTATGAGACACCGAATGTTGAGAGCATAAAGAACATTTTTATGCAAATAGCAAAACACAGAAACAGAATTACAGAAAAACAGAGGAGCTTTCGGAATCTAGAGAGTTTTTTCTTCAGCAATTCTGGCATTTGCAGTTTCAAATAGTAGCTACCAATTTTCACTTAGTCTACCATTACTTCAGGGAGGAAAACAGCAAGACCTGATACTGTGAGTACCCTGGATTGATACCAGCAGGAACACAATGCAGTCAGACCAGGAGGAGCATCAGCTTGTTGGAAATTTGGGGGCAGTCGCACTTTAGCACCCGGGAGGCAGAAATAGCAAAAGTGTTCTTTAGGTGTAAAAAATCAAGAGAGTAACCCTTGGCTGAGCATTTAAAAATACATAAAAGCAGAAGATTAAGAAAAGTAAATATGATACAGTGACCATGCACAAAGCAAATACTCGACCAAAGGACATGAGAAGCACCAAGTTGTGTACAGGTGACCTCTGGTGTGCCAGGGGACAGCCATGCTGCCCACACTCAGTGTTCCTCTGAAATGCATCAGCTACACCCCACGTCAGAGTATGAGCCAGTCACCTCTGTCCTGTGCCATGTTAGCCCAATTTACCCTCCTTTATGGTCTGAAGTACGAGTCTCAGCTAGATTTTTTGTATTTGAGGTAGGGAGCTGCAATTAGAGCCCAGGGGAGGACAAAACTGGTTCTAGGCACAGGTAAAATATGCAGTTGCCCAAGAACTGCCGGTTCGTAGGGTCTGTCTGTACAGTGCAGAGCAGGAGCCAAGGTCCATTCTTTGGCTTTCAGGGAAAGCAGCACAGCATGGATGGATGTGTACAGCTGAATTTCCTTCTTTTTAAATACGATGGCTTCACACATAACAGCTGCTAGGGCCAGGCTATTACACAAAGCCATGAGAGGACACTTTCTGGCAAAACACTAGTTGGCAAATGTCAAAATTGTCTTGGAGCATGGTAACTAAATATGCTCCACACCAGTTCCCCCGAACAGAGCAAAACTGATCTTTCCCACTTCCAGACATAGCTTGGTCTTGTTTTAGGACTGGGATTTGCAGGTGCTGGTGGAAAGCAAGTAAAAATTTAAGAGATATGCATCTTTTTAACAAACAAGCAAAAGGTTTAGCAAATCAGTCTCTCTCTATGTCAACATCTATAAAAGAAACTCTTTCTCTGGAAGAACTCTCTAGCATCTTCTTGCTCCCAAAGAGACAAAACCAACAGTCACAAAATTTACAAAGGAAATACACTTCAATTCCCTGCAGCAGTGCAAAGTTACGCCTACACACTCTAAAAGCTAAGGGAAACGATACAAAATAAAATTTCTTACATAAAAAAGAATAGAAGGAAGTATATTCAGAAAGCAGATATATTTTGTATCAGTCTTTGTGAGGAAATTCCCAAGAAACAGAACAGCGATATTAATAAACCAGAGCAGAACCAAATATTTGAATACATAAGAATGAATCTGAATATGATACTTCAACAAAATATAGAGACAAAGATGAAACACTATCTTTAAATCACAAAATTCTTACTGTACGACTATGCAGGGGAAGATTTTATATCATCCACAGCTTCAGAACTGTTTCTTTTCATGCACAAAATTTTGAATACAATGTATCTCTAATTTCAATGATTGACTTTTTGTATGCTGTTCGAAATTCAAACGTATACTGTTTTATTTACTTTAGAAGATGACAGGGTTTTTTTGAACAGTTATTTTATATCTCATGATTAACAGAAAAAGCCTAAGATATTTCATTTATAAAGGAAATAATGGCTGGTACAACTCACGGATAATATTAACTGACACATCCATGAAGTAAATTGAGAAATTATTTTCCCACCATGTTAGAATGTGTCATGTCTCTTTAATTCAAGAATTTAAAACATTTTCAAATGACTCAAAGCTGTCTTCACTGATATATCTTCTCATCCAGTCCATAGAATTAAATCTGAACTGAATTCTGAACTTGTATTAGGTTGGATTAGTTCTCCTGATGTTCTTATGTGCAGCTCCTTGTGACTGGGAGAGAGACTGGAAGAGAGACTGGGAGGAGGACATCCTGTCACAAATGAGTGGTTAGGCTTCCCTCTTTTCTTTTAACTCAGGTTACCATTTCAAGTTACCTATTTTCTCTTTACTGCAGCAAGAAATACTAATGTAACACTTCGCTCCTTTGAAGAAATACCTTTGCAGTCATTACAAGTAGGAGCTCTGACAAAGAGCACTAGAAGATTTCTAAGGCAAAAAAATGATCCTTTTGTTCTAGGAGTGTTTTTCCCTTTTTTGTACACCAGACCATTATGGTTGCCAAGTTTAAATCTTAGGATTTTGCTCGAGCAGTTTCTTCTGGTTGGGTTTCTGAGGTTTGAGATTAATCAGTGCTTCAGGTCTAGTCATTCTTAATACGCTTCCCATCAACAGTTCTACTGGAGAGGATCTAGGTGCAAGTGATCAAGACATCATCATTGTAGTATACATATCTTCTTATGACTTTTACTGTGTGTTTTTAAGTTTGTGTCACTCTACCTCCTCTTTGCTGAGGAGGTAGCATATATGATATCTTCATATTCTATGAAGAGCTTAGGAATTTCACATCTTGCAAGTATTTGCTTTAGTTTATAGATGACATGTGCAGCTGACATCCATGAAAGCACAGCCGGGATGGTGTATATGGAGAAGTAATCATCTACAGTCATGTATGCGTGTCTTCTCAAAAAAAAAAAAACAAACCAAAAAAAAAAAGCTGTTACTGTCTACTGCCAAGGTCTGTCAGGTAGCTTTGTAGAGATTAATGATATTAGCAACTGTTTCCCAGGGGAGGTTGTTTGGATATTCTTGTTTGCTTATTTTCCCTCCCATGCTCTATTCTTCACAGCTGTTACTTAGGTTTGAACCATACTAGTCAAACCTTATCAACTGCTGTACTCGTGCTATGACCTTGTTTGTACTCTTGCCTCTTCAGGATTTTGGAGAGCATCTACATCTCAAAGGATTAAAAATAAATTCACTCCATAATCCCAATGTCACAGATCTGAAAGTCAGCTTGTGTTTAGTACTGTAGCCATCGCTCTGTTGAAATTTCATCTCCTTGATTCCTTTCTCTTTGGCAAAATTGAATAAATTTAATTTATATAGAACAATTAATTAAAAAAATATTTCCATTGATTGACAGAGCATCATTATTGTCAGGTCAATATTAACATATATCTACTTGGGCTTTTTCCTCAAAAATCTGTTCTTTTAAATGAATTTCTGCTTAACAAAGATTTTCCATACGAATATTTGCTGCTATCAAAGATTAAAAGAAAACACCATTTCTGATCCGAGCCTCTGAATCTAAAAGGAAAGGTCATTTGTTGAATATGAACCCAGTAATGGCAGAGGTGCTACAATCTGTTTTGGTGTTCTAAAACTACCCAAGTACATAAAGAGTAGGCCTTTCGCAAGTCCGCGTGGCTTTCTGAGCAGCCTAGAATGAACTATTTTTTGATTTCTCTGTTACTTTTTGGTATGCATACAACAGGGTGTGTATTTTTGCCTTCAGACAGGTTTTCTGGTTTTCTTTGATGGGGAGAGATGCATATACTAAACAAGGATGCATCCCTTGTCATTACCTCAGGATGACATGCATAATACAGCATACTGTGCCAAAGAGGTAGACGTATCTATACGTCTTTCATTACGATGAATAGTTTTGTTATTTGCTTTCCAAAATCTGGTCCTTCTGACCATTGCAACATTGCTGCAGTCACAAATTTGCTGGGCTTTTTCTGGAACTATAGAAACTCAGTGGTTCACCAGAACTTCCTATTTCTTAACATTAAACAGTGCACATTTTATCTGCTCCTTTTCACAGGTAGTAGCCTCATTCAGAGCAAGGCCAGCTTGTTGAAAGTAGCTCAAAATTCATCATGCTCAGTTTTATTTCTGTCATAAACTGACACATCTCCTGCACGGTAAAGGATGCCAAGCAACCGTGGCACCATCTGAGACTTCTTTTTCAGAAATTTTCTATTGCTAGAGTGATGCTGACTGGGAGCCAGCTGACACAGTGACTTCCAAATATAATGATGAATACAGTTAATGCTTAGATTCTTTCACGAAAAATCCAGAGACAACAAAGGCCAAGAGGACTTTCAAAATACATAACTTTGAGAATATTTGGTTTATGGTAAACAAGCTAATATAAGAAGCCTGGGTTTTTTCTCCACATACATATGCTAATTTTCTGCTGAGCTTTGGGACTTCCATTGCAGATGAGTCCTTAACTGCTTCTGTCTGTCAGATACCTCTCGTATCTCTCATTATCTTTAACTCTTTTCTTACCGTCTCTAGCAAGAAAATACAGAGGTCTTGAGACTGTTCTTAGAACTGTTGATGTCCTAAGTTTGATTTTATATTCTCTTGGCAACTCTTCTGTTCCCATAAAGACATGTGGCTATATCTCTTCAGTAATTTATCTTTTTGCTACTGATGTATCTTTGACCTCGTTATGCTGGCCGCCTAGTGGGAAAGCATCAGTCTTTGCATTACATTTTTCCAAAACTGTGTTTTTCTCCAGTTCATCTGGATACCGACCACAAACCTCCTATGTTGCATCCTATGCAACTACTCCTGTATATATTTTCTTTTGCTTTTACAAATCGCCGTTACTAAATTGTCTCTAAATTATTACTGAAATTATGACTATTTTCAGTTAAGAATTTCAGCATTTTAGGTTCATGCTGGCTTTTTCTGGTATAATAGAAATAAGGAATCACTGGTATCTAAAACTACAATTCCTCGGATCATTTTTATTATTCAGGGAAACTGGCAAGTTGCTGTAGAATGCTCCGCCTTCTGGTGTGAACTATATCATTTTTCTTCTGCTAAACACAGTTGTCAGCTGTAGTTTCTGCTTTACTATATCTTCCACAGATTTTCCATCTCCCTGCCCTGCTGAAATCTTTCGGTCTTTCGGTTCTTAGTGTAGTAAATTCAGTAGAACTCTTTGCTTATTTGTGTCTTCATTCTTTATTCAATCAATATTGTCTGAGATTATCTCCCTTTCTGCTACTGAATAAAGGAGTTATATTACTACTTTTTTATTTTTTTGTGCTGGAGCTTCTACCAGAGTGAGATCTAGATGTAACCAAAATAGTGTTAATAGATCAGTGTCTCTGATACCAGCAATTACCCTCCTCCTTACCAGGTCTCCTTTTACCACTTCATATTTGCACTGTTCAGTTAAACTGACCAGGGTAATAAAAGCTGCTTCCTCCTGGAACTGGTACCTCCTTTTACTTTTGAACCTTTCTTATATTGTATCATTTCTGCCTATGCAATGAGCATCAAAATCTTCTCTTTGTTGACATTTGTTTCTGTCTCTGGCAATTTCAGAGCATGTAGCTTATCACTATAAGAACAATTCTGACACACAACAGAATCTGCTATTAGAGGGCTGTTCCCTCTTAAAATAGAAACCTTCCTCTATCTTCTGTCTGGATCCAGCAAGGACAGATGTCTGAAATATCAAAACCGAATTGCTCCAAAAACCACAGTCCATTCTGTTCCAGTACTGAAATGACCACTTGGTTATCAAAATTTTCATGGAACTTTCCCCTCTATTTTTCCCTTGCTTTTTATTTTCTTGTTTCCGTAGCTCTTACAGTCTATCATATATTTTGTTTCTGGGATCATATAAGACAAAAAACACAGCTGTTGACTTGCCCTTCATGAGCTCCCTACCTATTTTACCTTCCCGATATGATATGTTCTAGCTTTTCAATAATATATTTTCCTTTTCCTTTTTTCCTCCAATATTTCTCGTCCTCCTTATTTTTTTACATAGTAGGAAAATATCACTAACTTTCAAAAACAAAAATTATCTTGAAAGACACCAGCTCTTTTCAGTACTATTCACATGACACATTCTGTTCTTACAGGCACCAGTAAATCTGTTGATTGTAAAGATATTCGGTCATTAGACAAAGCAAAGAACCCCCTGGAAACCTACAGAAGCACCTATCTCACTTTGCTAACCACACAGGCAACATGTGCTGCTGATTTCAGATGACTGGTTTTCTTCCTGTGTCCTCTGCTAAGAAACTAATATTTAATCACATCCATACCTACCTTAGGTTCCTAAAGTAATTACCCTGGATCAGAGCCTCTGTTTGTGTATCTATACAATTACTATCCGCAAAGGACATAGTTTCAGGAAGGATATAATGCATTCACAGAATCACAGAATCACAGAATCACAGAATAGTAGGGGTTGGAAGGGACCTCTGTGGGTCATCTATTCCAACCCCCCTGCCGAAGCAGGCTCACCTACAGTAGGCTGCACAGGATCTTGTCCAGGCGGGTCCTGAATATCTCCAGAGAAGGAGACTCCACAACCTCCCTGGGCAGCCTGTTCCAGTGCTCCATCACCCTCAGAGGGAAGAAGTTCCTCCTCATGTTCAGACGGAAC